>Ga0206131_10002204_pt1 | contig 23973 bp, 15 predicted proteins | sample Helgoland_Spring_FD_148636 | JGI IMG/M metagenome (GOLD analysis project Ga0206131, IMG submission 148636) | Pelagic subsurface seawater microbial communities from Kabeltonne, Helgoland, North Sea - Helgoland_Spring_Bloom_20160517_1 | ecosystem: Environmental > Aquatic > Marine > Epipelagic ...
GTCAATGGACAGCCTTTGGTGTATTTTGATAACGCCGCGACCTCACAAAAACCTCAGCAGGTCATAGATGCTATAGTGAATTATTATCAAAATTATAACGCCAATATTCACCGCGGCGTTCATGCTTTGAGCCAAGAGGCAACGGAATCATACGAGAACGCGAGAAAGACTTTACAGAAACATTTTAACGCTCCGAAAGTAGAAGACATTATCTTGACTTCAGGAACCACTCACGCGATCAATTTGGTTGCGTCTGGTTATACCAAATTCCTTAAAACGGGAGATGAAATCATAGTTTCGGCTTTGGAACATCACAGTAATATTGTGCCTTGGCAAATGTTATGCGAAAGAACTGGATCAACTCTCAAAGTGATTCCAATGGCTCAAGATGGAACCCTAAAATTTTCTGCTTTTACCCAACTACTCAACGACAATACCAAGCTGGTATTTGTAAATCATGTATCTAACACTTTGGGCACCATCAATCCCATCAAAAAAATGATTGATGCCACACATCGTTATGGTGCAAAAATATTGATTGACGGGGCTCAAGCCTGCAGCCATGTTAAAGTAGATGTTCAAGCCTTGGATGTTGATTACTACGTTACTTCAGCACATAAAATGTGTGGCCCAACAGGCGTGGGTTTGCTTTATGGAAAAACAAAATTACTCGAAACTTTACCACCTTATCAAGGTGGAGGCGAAATGATATCCGAAGTCACCTTCGAGAAAACAACTTACGCCGATTTGCCGCATAAATTTGAAGCCGGCACCCCTAATATTTGTGGTGGTATTGCCTTTGGTGCTGCTGTAGATTATTTGAATCATATCGGATTAGATGAAATTGCAGCCTATGAAAATGATTTATTGATTTACGCAACTGAACAATTGATCAAAATAGAAGGATTAAGAATTTATGGCCCTACTCAAGATAAAACTGCTGTAATTTCTTTCAACGTAGAAAATATTCATCCCTATGATCTGGGTGTGCTATTAGATAAAATGGGAATTGCGGTGAGAACGGGACAACATTGCACCCAACCCATTATGGATTTTTATAGCATTCCTGGAACGGTAAGGGCAAGTTTTGCATTTTATAACACCAAAACAGAAATAGATTTGTTTGTAACCGCAGTAAAGAAAGCAGTGATGATGCTTGCTTGATAGTAAGACTTTAACAAACTTTAAAACAAAATGACCATTCAAGACATTCAACATGATATCGTAGACGAATTTGCCCTTTTTGATGATTGGATGCAGCGCTATGAATATATGATTGAACTTGGAAAATCTCTACCATTAATTGATCCCGCATCTAAAACTGACGATCTTCTCATAAAAGGGTGTCAAAGTAAGGTTTGGATGAAAGCTGACCTAGTAGATGATAAAATAGTGTTCACCGCAGACAGTGAAGCCATTATCACCAAAGGTATTATTGCTATTTTGATTAGGGTGTTTTCAAACCAAAGGCCAGATAGTATATTGTCGGCCAATACCTCATTTATTGATCAAATAGGCCTCAAAGAACACCTTTCACCAACCCGGGCTAATGGACTTGCCAGCATGTTGAATCAAATGAAATATTATGCCTTGGCATATCAATCAAAACTATCCTCATGAGCAACACTAATATCGATATTCAAGCCTTAGGCGAACAAGTTGTTAACGTATTAAAGTCCATTTTTGATCCCGAGATTCCTGTGGATATATATGAATTGGGACTCATTTATGACGTTTTTGTTAATGAAGACGCCGATGTTAAAGTCCTCATGACTTTGACCACACCGAACTGTCCAGTGGCCGAAACCCTACCAGTCGAGGTAGAAGAGAAAATAAAGTCCATTGATTTGGTAAAAAGTGCTGAAGTTGAAATCACTTTTGATCCGCCATGGACACAAGACTTGATGAGTGAAGCCGCTAAATTAGAATTAGGATTACTTTAGAATTATGACAGATTTCATCGTTAATAGAGTCGCAAATAGTACGTTAGTAACCATTGATTTGGAGGACTTTTATGATGACACCCCAAGAATTTTCGTTGATTTCTCTCAATGGCTCGAGGATGGACTTATTTTGCGTGAACAGTCCTTCAGAGCTCAATTAAATCAACACAATTGGACTGCGTATAAAGGCGCGCATGTAGCGATTGGTTGCAGTACAGATGTCATAATTCCTGCATGGGCCTCAATGTTAGTCGCCACTTACATTGCTCCAATAGCTCAAACATTGGTTCAAGGCAGTCTCAAAGCCTTGGACTCAGCTATATTTCAAAACATCATAGAAAACATGGACGCTTCGGCCTTTGAAGGCAAGCCAGTCATTATAAAGGGGTGCTCCAAAAAACCAGTTCCCCCAGCAGCTTATGTGGCACTCGTCTGCAAATTACAACCAATTGTAAAGTCGTTAATGTTTGGAGAAGCTTGTTCAACCGTACCCTTGTTCAAAAATTAATTTTAATTTTATAGAATTATAAGATCATAAAAAACAACACCTCACATCAAGAAATAATGAAAAACCTACTCCCTCTCTTTTTTTTAATTGGTTTGATCACTTTTGGTCAAACACCAAAAAACGATAGTATTCCGCCCAGTCCATGGAACATGTCAGGAAAATTTAATTTTACTTTTAACCAATCTTCATTTACAAATTGGACTGCCGGTGGCGAAAGTAGCTTGTCTGGAACCATTTTGATCAATTATGATATTAATTACAACAAAGGACGCTGGCATTGGGACACCAAATTACTTGGAGCCTATGGTTTAATAAAATTGAAGGACGATACTTTTGAAAAGAAGACGGATGACCGCATTGAAATTTATTCGATCGTAGGATTAAAAGGTCCAAAAAATTGGTACGCCTCTGCTTTTTTAAACTTTAAAAGTCAATTTTCTATAGGATACAAATACAGTAAAAATTCTGAAGGCATTGATGTCCGTTCTGAATTTACAGATTTTATGTCTCCTGCAATGATGTCTTCAGGGCCTGGATTCCAATGGAAAAAAAGTGATAATTTTTCTTTTAACCTTGCTCCAGCTACCTCTAGAATTACTTTAGTGAATAGTCGTTTTACCGCTGATCGTGATGATTATTTTGGAGTGAAACGAGGTAAAGATTCGCGCTATGAGCTGGGATTTACGGGCTCAGGATATTTAAAGTTTAAGGCTGCTGAAAATGTGACTGTGGAGCAGATATTACATCTATTTTCAAATTACTTGGATGAGTTTCAAAATGTTGATGTTGATTACAGTTTAAATATTGAATTAAAAATCAACAAATATTTAGGGACAACAATAATGGGCCAGTTAGTTTATGACGACAATGCCTTCCGTGGGCTTCAAGTAAGAGAAATTTTTGGCCTGGGCGTGAACTTCGTGTTTTAGTCAATCGAGTCTAAATTATCAGGATACAAAAAGTGATTATAAGGAAACCGCGTAATATGAATTTCCTTAACTGCGGAATAAATCGATTCCTTGAGTGCCTCCATATTGATCTGCTTTGTTACCGAAACAAATACAACAGGCGTGTCCATTTTTGCCATCCAACTGCGCTCTAATTCCTCCAAGGTAAAATGTTGTGAATCTCTAGTGATGGTTAAATCAGTCTCGTCATATGGAATAGGCTTGTATGCATCAATTTTATTGAATACAACAAGCGAAGGTTTTTCGGCACAACCAATTTCGGACAGAATGGTATTTACAGAGTCCATATGGTCTTGAAAATTAGGGTGCGCTAAGTCAACGACATGGATTAAAAAATCAGCCTCTCTAACCTCATCTAAAGTGCTTTTGAACGACTCCACCAGCTGGGTTGGTAGCTTGCGAATGAAACCCACAGTATCGCTCAAAAGAAATGGCAAGTTCTTAACCACTACCTTTCGCACTGTAGTGTCCAAAGTTGCAAATAATTTATTTTCGGCAAATACTTCCGATTTGCTAACGCTATTCATTAAAGTTGATTTACCTACATTGGTGTAACCGACCAGGGCAACACGAACCATTTTGCCGCGATTGCCTCGCTGAACCGCCATTTGCTTATCAATTGTTTTCAACTTTGCTTTCAACAATCCAATCCGATCACGAACAATTCTGCGGTCTGTTTCAATTTCAGTTTCTCCTGGCCCACGCATACCAATACCTCCTTTTTGTCGTTCGAGATGGGTCCACATGCCACGCAATCGAGGTAATAAATACTCACATTGAGCCAATTCAACCTGTGTTCTGGCATAACTCGTTTTGGCACGCTGTGCGAATATATCTAGAATCAGATTCGTACGATCCAATACCTTACAATTCAAAATTTTACTCAAATTGCGTTCTTGAGCCGAGGTCAATTCATCATCAAAAATGGCAGTGGTGATATTATTATCCTCAATAAAGGCGCGAATAGCTTCGACTTTCCCAGACCCTACAAATGTACTTGCATTTGGATGATCCATCTTTTGAGTAAACCTCTTAATAACCTCACCACCTGCTGTCTCAGTCAAAAAAGTCAACTCATCTAAATATTCTTTAGATTTTTCTATATCTTGATCAGAAGTAATCAGGCCAACCAAAACGGTTTGCTCAAATTCTTGATGCCTTGTTTCTAACATGATACAAAAGTAATTGTAGAAAAGCCGATTTAATAATTTTTTAACTTAAAATCGATAACTCAAAAATTTTACATAAAAAAATAAGACTGAAGCCTATTTTCTTATCCCACTTAAAGTATTTTGACATTTAATAATTATTTTCATTTAAAAAAGGTCAAAATCATTTTCTCATAAAAAATAGTTACCTTTTGAAAAATATTTTTTACATTTCCTTCTCGCAAAAAAAAACACCATTTACCATGAAACAATTCAACTTTTTATTTTTTTGGTCATTCTGTTTATTTGCCTCTGTTTCTATGGCACAGGTAATTAATGAACCTGCAAACTGGCCAAATCTTAACTGGACTATTGGAGGGTCGTATGCAGAATCTGGGCTAGTAGCTAATCCCACTGTCGACGCTTCGTTCACTTATGATGACGATGCAGCTGGTTCAAGTGCCGTCAATAATATTAATGCAGAATCACCTGTATTTGACTTAACACCCGCTTTTGCCGCAAGTGAATTTAATATCATTTTTACTTTAGATTATGTACATTATAATACAGGTGGCTCGTTAACTTTAGACTATTGGGATGCCGATAGTTCAACTTGGGTTATTGTCGATTCTATCGATGGATCTTCTGACTGGGGACAAGATTATACAGGATGTACTGGGTCTACAGTCTTTCAAGCCGCTTTAAATATTTCAAGTTTTTCGGCTACTCAGCTTAGTGGGTTTAAATACCGTTTTGCTTATGACGATGGAGGCGGATGGCAATGGGGATATTGCATCCAAAACCCAGTAGTCACTTCGCAAGGTGCTGCAGCTCCGAACTGCGACGCTACGATGACATCACCAGCCGATGGTGCTACGGCTGTAGCAATCGAAACTGCTGTGAACTGGTCTGCAGCTTCTGGCTTTCCAACAGGCTATACAATATCGATTGGAACAACTGCAGGAGGAACTGACGTGGTGAATGCCGCAGACGTTGGCGCTCTACTAACCTTCACGCCAGCTACTGTTTTGGCATACGCCACAGAATACTTTGTTACCATTACCCCATATAATGATGCAGGTAGTGCGACAGGCTGTACGTCAGCTAGTTTTACAACCGAAGATGATCCTAACGTAACTGTTGACTGTACCGCTGGTCCAGTTAATACAGTTTTTTGTTATGAAAGTGGAACAACAACAGTCTACTCTTACTCAAGTGCAGATGGGTCTCCTTTAAGTCTGACAATAAACTCTGGAGGAATAGAAAACAACTGGGATAATCTAATTATTTTAGATTCTGACGGTACTGAACTATACAACGGATATGGTAACGGTGGAGATTTAGCAGGACTTTCTTTTCAATCATCTGGTTCAAGTATAACCATTCAGGTCGTTGCCGACGGATCTGTCAGTTGTGCGACTAGTAGCACTATTTCTCCAATTGATCTAATAGTAGCATGTGCTACTTGCGAGAATCCATCAGTAGATTTTATGCTCATGTCAGATTGTACTAATGGTGAGCAATTTGTTGTCAATGTTGACATCACAAGCATCGGTAGTGCAACGAGTTTAAATGTTAACGATGATTATGGCAGTGCAGCTCAAGTGGTTTCAGCTACTGGTCTTGTGGTCATGGGACCTTATCCAAATGGAACTTCTGTAGTTGTAACTGTTGCTAATAATAATGATGGTAACTGTTTAGTTACCAGTCAAAGTTTTACTCAAGCGGCTTGTCCACCAGACAATGACATCTGCGTAACTGCAGAGACAATCGTTTGCGGCGATACTGTTACTGGTAATACATCAACGGCGACCTCTAATGGTGCGCCAACAGATTTTTGCGGAACTGGAAGTGGTGCCCCAGGAGTATGGTATACTTTTGAAGGAACAAGCGAAATCATAACAGCCTCACTTTGTAATTCAAGTTACGACACTAAAATACAAGTACTTGAAGGCAGTTGTGGTGCGTTAAATTGTGTAACCGGTAATGATGATGCGTGTGGACTTCAGTCTGAAGTAGTTTTCATTGGAACAGCAGGTGTAACGTATTATGTTTATGTCTATGGTTTCGGCTCATCAACAGGCGATTATGAGCTTGCTTTAAGCTGCGAGCCTATTCCAGACCCTCCAATTAATGACGAGTGTACTAATGCAACAGTACTGGTTGCTAATGACGGTGCTGAATGTGTGTCATTCGAATCAGGAACCGTCTACGGTGCTACACCTTCAGGTGAAGCGAATACTTGTTTTGGTTCAGATGACGACGATGTATGGTTTACTTTTGAAGCTGTTTCAACTGATGCTGGGGTAAGCCTTTCAAATATTGTTGGAAGTACTACAGATTTGTATCACGTTGTTTATGAAGGCAACGATTGTAATAACTTAACCCAACTTTATTGTAGTGATGACGAATCTAGTGTTGCGAACGGATTGACGATTGGCGCAACTTATTACGTGCGTGTTTACTCTTGGACCTCTAACCCGCTTCAAGATGTCAATTTCGACATCTGTGTGTTCGCAGTTCCACCGCCTGTGACAACAAGCACTACGCTTTACACTCCTGATGAAATTGTCAGAGACGTGCTGTTAGGTGGAGATGATTGCGGTCAAATTTTCAACGTCACAACCTCAACAGGTTCAAATTTCAATGATGTAAACGGCATTGGTTATTTCGATCGAAACGGATCTGCTTGGCCCTTTGTAAACGGCTTAGTTTTATCATCAGGAAATGTTGATGATATTTCAGGTCCTGAAACTGGAATCATTTCAGACGGAAGTTTCGTCTGGCCTGGAGATTTCGACTTGGAAAATAATGTTGGAACAGTCGATATAGGTGACTCAAATAATGCTTCTATTTTGGAATTCGATTTTATTCCAGTTACTGATTATATGAGTTTTGATTTCATATTTGCTTCAGAAGAATATGGAACTTTCCAATGTGATTTTAGTGATGCTTTTGCATTCTTACTCACTTATCCTGACGGAACGGTTCTGAATCTAGCGAAAATTCCTGGAACTGACGACGAAGTTTCTGTATTTAATGTTCGTGACGAAGCTTACAACGGTTTCTGCTCATCCGTTAATCCTGAATGGTTCGATAAATTTTACGGTTTCAATGGAGACCCTGCTTTGACTGATCCAATTGATATTATTGGTTACACCAAAGTAATGACTGCAGCCGCAGATGTCATTACAGGAGAACTATACCATATCAAATTGGTTATTGCAGATGCAGGTGATACAGCATATGATTCAGCTGTATTTATAGGCGGAGGCACCTTTAACATTGGTAGTCCTAACTTAGGAGAAGACATTCTCTTAAGCTCCGGAAACGCAAACTGTCAAGGTGAAGAGGTGTTAATTACAGCTTATGATTCTGCTGATCAACAACCACCAAATTCAGAATTGACTTGGTATCAAGATGGTGTACTGATCGAAGAAGCAACTGGCAGTTTGGTTTGGGGTGTTACAGAAACGGGCTATTATAGTGTTGGTGTAACCATAAACGGTACAACTTGTACTTTCGAAGATGAAGTGTTAATCGAATTCTTCCCCGTTCCAATGGTAGAAATGTCAGAAACCACAGTTGTCAAATGTGCCAACGAAGATCATATTATCGAGGCTACAGTAACCAATTTAACCACAGCTACCCCAGCCTTTGGTGATCTTATATACACCTGGTATGACGATGGCGAAGAGGTTCAGACTGGTGCCAGCAACACTTATACCTTAACAGCTGACGAAGAGCGCGAAGGCATGATTACAGTCATTGTTACCGACTCCTCAACAGGTTGTGGTGGTGAAGGTGCAACAGATGTTTCCTTTTACGAAAACAAATATTGTGTCGATATACCTCAAGGTCTTTCTCCAAACGGAGATGGTGTTAATGATTGTCTAATTTTAGACCACTTAGAGGCCAAAGAAGATATTCAAGACTTTGTTGTCTATAATAGATACGGAACAGAGGTTTTCAGAAAGACAGAATATGTGAAAGAATGGTGTGGAACTGATCAAAACGGAACTGAATTGCTTCCTGTAGGAACGTATTTCTACATCACTACCTTTAAATCTGAACGAGAGCCTATCCGAAGCTGGATTTATATTAATTATTAATTTAAAAGACTATTCTAATGAAACATTTATATAGCTTTCTTTTATTGCTAGCCTCAGGATGGTGTCTTCAGGCACAACAAGATCCTCAGTACACGCAATACATGTATAACATGAACGTCGTTAACCCAGCGTATGCTGGATCGGCAGATGTTCTCTCTTTTGGAATGCTTTACCGAACCCAATGGGTTGGTTTTGATGGAGCGCCAAAAACATTCACTTTTGCTGGACATGCCCCAGTAAGTGAACGGGTAGGGCTTGGACTCTCGGTTATTTCTGATGAAATTGGGCCCGTCAAAGAGACTAATGCTTATGCTGATTTTTCTTACACTTTACCTGTTGGTAATCTAACCCGGCTGGCTTTAGGGGTCAAAGCAGGAGCAACATTTCATAACATCGGACTCAATGGAATCACATTGATTGATCCTAATGATATTTTCTTCAACGAAAATATCAACGGAGCAACACCCAATGTAGGAGCTGGAGCTTATCTCTATATACCAAATAAATATTATGTATCTCTTTCGGTACCTAATATTTTGAGTGCCGTGCATCTTGATGCAGATGGTACAAAAATTGGTTCAGAAACCCAGCACGCCTTTCTCGCAGCTGGTTATGTTTTTGATTTGGGAACTAACTTTAAACTCAAACCTCATGGACTTGTAAAATATGCATCAACTGCGCCAGTAAGTTTTGATGTCAATGCAAATCTGTTCATGTATGATTTGGTGGAAGTAGGTGTGGGTTATCGTCTCGACGATAGCATCAGTGGATTGATCAATTTTGTGGTTTCTCCAAATTTACGAATCGGATATGCGTATGATAATATTCAATCAGATCTAAAAATAGATGCCAGTGCCTCGCACGAAATCTTTTTAAATTTTGATTTGAATTTCCCACGTAAGGTATCACGTTCGCCTCGTTATTTCTAATTTATAAATCTTTGAAAATGAATTTAAAACATTTCAACATATTTCTAATTGCCGCGACCATGAGTGCATCAACTATATTTGCACAGTCGCAGGCTACCAAACGAGCCGACAAACATTTTAGCCGTTTGGAATTTGTAAAAGCTGCTTCCGACTACGAAAAATTAGTAGAAAACGGGAAAGCAGACGCTTATGTTTTTACGCGCTTGGCAGATTGTTATTACAATATTTTTAATACTACAGCCGCAGAAAGTTACTATGCCATGGCGCTTGAAACTTCTGATGACGCTGAGCTGAAATACAAATATGCTCAAATGCTCAAAGCAAACGGCAAGTATGATGCATCAAATGCCGCCATGCGCGATTTTGCTGCCATGCGTCCTGGTGATCAACGAGCCTCAGCTTTTTTAGCAAATCCAAACTATATTCCAAGTATTATTGAAGGTGGACAAAAATTTAATATCCAAAATTTAGATTTGAACACCGAAGGTTCTGATTTTGGTGGAACGCTTCAAGGCGACAATTTATACATCACCTCATCAAGAAACAGCCAACGTCGTACTTATGGCTGGAATAACGAACCTTTCTTGGATATCTATAAATTCAACGTAACGGATGAAGGCGCTTATGTTGCAGAACAACTAATGGGTCCTAACGTGAATACCCAATATCATGAGGGTATTGTAAGTTTTTCTCCAGATGGCAATACGATGTATTTTTCAAGAGAAAGTTTTTATGAAAAAGAATATGTAAAAGATTCTCTATCCCGTAATAAATTTAGTGTCCTTCAACTTTTTAAAGTTGAAAAACAGGGCTCTGGATGGAGCGAAGCAACATCTCTTTCACTCAATAGTCAACTTTATTCAGTTAAAAATCCTGCTTTGAGCGCAGATGGTGGGACATTATATTTCTCTTCTGACATGCCGAACGGGTATGGTGGATTTGACATATATAAGGCAGCACTAAATACAGATGGTTCCGTTGGCGAGGCTATTAATCTAGGACAGAGGGTCAATACCGAAGGACAAGAAATGTTTCCTTTTGCTAGTGCATCAGGAACACTATATTTCTCATCGGACGGACATCTTGGCCTGGGAGGTATGGATGTATTTTTTACAAACGAAATTGACGGTAAAACGACTCAGGTGCGAAGTGCCGGTATACCCGTAAATAGTGCGGCTGACGATTTCGCATTCCGTATAGATGAAGAAAATGGAACTGGATTTGTGTCTTCAAACCGTCCTGGCGGGAAAGGTAAAGATGATGTTTATCTACTCAAACAATTGGAGCCAGTGTGTGAGGTTGCTGTTTTAGTGACAGTTAAAGATGCTAAAACTAGCCAAGTACTTAGTGGTGCAATTGTAAACCTACGTGATACAAACGATAATCTTATTTATACCGCCACATCAGATGGCGATGGTCAGGTATCGTTTGATTTACCATGTGACGTTAACTCAATACTTCAAGGCAGTTTAACCGACTACGAAAGCGGAAGCCTTGAATTGGCTGGATCATTCGAAGAAAGTGTAGAAACAACACTTAATTTAAAACCTATCGAAAATCTTATTGTTGGTGATATGGTAGTCTTAAATCCTATTTATTTCGATTTTGACAAATCCAACATTACAGCTAAAGCTGCATTTGAATTAGATAAACTAGTCGCTATTATGCAGAAATACCCGCAAATCAAGATATATGCGACCTCTCATACTGATCGTCGAGGATCAACATCATATAATGACAGATTATCCGACCGACGTGCTAAGACCACCGTACAATATGTGATCTCTAAAGGAATAGACGAAACACGTATTGAAGGTGTAGGTAGAGGAGAGCGCGAATTGAAAGATGACTGCACAAGTTGCAGCGAAGCGCAACATCAAAGTAATAGACGTTCTGAATTTAAAATTATTGAAGGGAATCCCCAGCAATAATCTCAAATAACCTCGATTAAAAAACCCGAAGCCATCGCTTCGGGTTTTTTATTTGACCATGTCATTACTGGGGTTGAATCCTGATTAAAACATATAATAAATGGTCCAACTAAAGAATCAAATCGCGATTTAAATATGTCATACTTTACAGAAAAGAGATCTGCAGAATTTGTATATCTCTCACATCAGTCCCTATAAATTGTCTTTTAAGGATAAAAAAACCCGAAGCGATGGCTTCGGGTTTTTTGTATCACATGACGTATATATTATTGTACTAAAACGTTATCTACCTCATAGGTTGCTGCCGCCGACGATGTAGAGACATATTTAAAGGCGAAAAATAAATTGCCTCCAGCTGCCGCTGAAACATCAACATTACCTGAATCTGTCCAGGAACTCCAGCTGCTTGTGTTAGTGTCAAAATCTGCTGATAATTGTACCCAAGAACCGTCTGTCGTTGGGTCACCTCCGTTATAATCAGTACACATATAGAGTTCTAAATCGGTTCCGTTATATCGTTTGACAGTTTGAAAAGTCAATGTGCCTGAGGTCACTTCAGACATATCTATAGCCCGAGAAATCAACCAATCTTCGTTTGGTTGAGGGCCTCCCGCATATCCGTTCATAACAGCACTAGGCCCCGGATTTCCGAAGTTAGTTGTGAGCCATCCCTCAGCACCAGCGACGTTATAAATAGTCCAATTATTCAAATTAGAGCTTGAAAAATTATCCGCAAATAAAGGATCGCATCGTTGAGCATTCATTACAAAGTCAGATGGGTCATTTAACACCATAACCCTATTGTCACCAAAATAATCCATTGTAATCACTCCTGTAATAGTGCCTGCTCCATCAGTTGGCAACTGGTCTTGACTAAAATTAGCAAAAGCACTCGTTTCAACAATAAATGATCCTGTATCTCCACAGCTTTCTATGGGATGCTGGGTGTCATAATCTTCGGCTGGATCTACATAAAATTGACCTGCTAGTACAATTGGAAACTGTGCGTTTTCAAAAGAAATCAATTGTCCGATATGAGAGGCATTTATGTCAGACATAGAAACCACCTTTGGGATCATAGTTTCTGTTGTCGTTGATCGAATAACCACATCCATAGCAACATTCTCAGTAATTTGCACCAACTCATTGCCATCATTCCCTCCACCGATGGCCACTATGCCATCACCAAAGTTTGATTCGCCTACAAATAAGCCATTGAGATCGATGTAAACCTCACGTCCAAGATTGACAAAATTGTATGAATCTAAAACATTCAAGGATATTTTTATCCCTGATGTTGGGTTTTCTGGCGCATCTTGCATATAAAATTCTTTATAAAAATTTCCTGAAAGATCGCTCGAAGAGACGTACCCTTTAACTACTAAATCGGATTCAATTTCGACAGGTGCGGAGACGTAAAGTAATTTCAAATCAGCGATACTTATCAACGATTTACTGCCATTATCAATGGCGGTCATAAGCGCATTCAGTTTTGCGCTATTACCTGAAGCAACACTATTCGGGACATCAAAAGTATCGTCTTGAACACATGAGATCATCAAGACGCTTGTGGCAAGGATAGTAGTAATAAATTGTATTGGTTTCATAATTTGATGTATTATCATTTAATCTAAAGTTAAAATCTGTAGTTAAGGTTAACAAAGTAAGTGGTGCCGCGTCCATACCAGTATTTTGGCCCAAAAACGCGCTTGGGATTGGATTGATCTTCAAGGAGAGTTCGGTAATTAGCGCTACGACCTTGCTCAAAACCACCAGTTTTGTAGGTTTCGTTAAGCATGTTATTAACACTGACAAACAAGCCAATAAATTTGTCTCCAATTTTCCATGATTTCCCACCTATGGCATTGACCGTCAAATAGTCCTCAAAACGTTCTTGTTGCAATAATTCGCGAGCGATCGTAGGATCATAATCTACAAATGGAAGCCCATCATTTGGGTCCGAAAAAAAGTTTGCCGTCCTTGGCAATGGGCTTATGTCAATAAAAGTATCTTGGAATAAATTAGCAGATACTCCTACCCACCAATAATTAGGATCGCGATATTCAATTCCTGTAGAAAAAGCAGTTTGAGGGCCGCCAGCTACCTTATAATTTTTCATATTGGCTCGGCCAACTGGAACCGTGGCTGCATCTGCTGCAACATAAAGAAAAGGATTGCTGTCATAAACGTAATTCCCTAATGCAGCAGTTCCTTTTAGTTTAATGGTTGATGTTACTTGGGCTTCTAATCCAATCTCAAGCCCTATATGTTTCGTATCTATACCTTGTAACACTTCTTGAATAAATTCACTGGTTTGTTCAAAGCCTCCCAAGCCATCGGCATAATAAAAAGACGTTTCGTTAGCATTGGCTATTTTGGCATAATACGCAGTAAATCTTGCTTGAATCGTAGATGAGCGCAATAAATAGCTGGCGTCAAAAGAAGTTACTGTTCCTTCCGAAATTGGAGAGGTCCCAGGTATCCTTCCATTGGCATCTGAGCCAACAACGTTATGATTCACTCGTGAGTTAGTATAGGTATTGGCCAAAGAAGGTGCGCGTTGAATTTGGGCAAGATTAAGATCGAATAAATGCTTTCCGGTGAGCTTATAGGTCAATCCTGCTTTGATACCATATCCAGTAAAAGATAGCTTTGGGCCTTTTCCAAATGAATTTCCAGCATTGGCCTCATTTTCAAATAGACCTTCACGCTGATAAGTTGTTTGCGAGCCACTTAGCGCAGCATAGAAATCTACTTTAGCATAATTGAATTGAGCCCGAGCGTATGCACTGGTTGTAATTGCCTCCAAATTATAATTATATCTAAACGTATCTCCCTCTCGTATAACCCTGTCTGGTTGGTTGGAATCGAACTGAAGTCCCTGAAATGTGTCCATATTTGTATAAGTCGACCCACCTAACATGTCAGACACAGACGCAAAATTCTTTGACAGAGTATGACTATAATTGATATTTGAAACAAGCGTAATGCTCTCATTGATTTGATAATTTAAGATAGAATTGACTGTGAAGGTTGTATCGTCGTTTCGATCTTCAAACAAAACATATGCAGCATCAAGCCCAACAGCATTATTAGTAAGGTTCGCATCATAAATTCTATTCCAATCAATTTGACCTTTATTAACAAAATCATCTTGCAATTGATAGGCCGTGGCATAATCTGGACCATTGGGATTAGCCAATGCAAAGCTCGGAAGGCCTTGATAATAGGCAGGGCTCGGGTTCGCGCCGTTTGCAAAATCTAAACGGCTGTTGCCGATTTCCCCAAATTGGTATGCCATATTAGTATTTAATTGAATGCGGTCGTTGATGTCCCAATAATGACTCAAAGACAATATTGGTTCTTCAATTCGTTTTACTCGGCTATTACGTTTTTCGTTGTCTTGATATCCCCAATATTCATTGTATTTAATTCCTTTTAAATCGAAAACTTCTTGAGTGTTTGGTGATGATTTACCCCGTCTATTCGGTGTATAAATCCCTGTAAAATTAATGCTGTGTTTACTGTTCAGTCGTTTTTCAACTGAGACGAAAAACGAATTTGCATCATAAAAAGTTCCGTCTTGAAACCCTTCATCTCCCCAACGTCGACCCACGGACAGGGCATAAGCCCAGCCACCTCTTACCATTCCCGAGGCATAAGTGGCCATGACCCTATTGGTGTAACTTCTATTGGAAGAAGAATACGTTAAACGCCCACCTGCTTGATATTCAGAAGCACGTGTACTAATATTTGTCGATCCAAGTACACCTCCAAAGTTATATGCAGATGGTGCCAATCCATTCGAAAATTCGCGATTTCTCAAAACATCGTTCAGACCACCCCAATTCCCCCATTGTGGACGGTCGTTATATAACTTGTTCATTTCTATCCCATTGATGGTTAGAATACCATTTCCTGAATCTAGACCTCTAACTCTAAAAAATGACGGACTAAACTCAAAGGCTACTGTTCTTAAAAAGACATCTTGAGAGGACTGTAATAATCCTGATATATTATCGGCTGCACTGGTATCGTCACTTAGCTCATCATCTGAAAGTGAAATCGTAAAACGTTCCTCATTAACTAAAACCTCGGCATAAATGAGCAACTTATCTAAATTTAAAGTTTGACCTTGATTGATGACAATTTGGTATCTTGCATCGTCATATCCATCCATGGTTAGCAACAATTTCTGGGCTCCTAAGGGTAGATTCCCGCTAATTTCAAAGACTCCTAACTCGTTAGTCTGGGTAGAAATTTCAGTACCTTCAATGGATACAGAAACGCCCATCATAACTGAACTAGCATCGAAGTCGACTACGGTTCCTGTCACTGATGTTGTTTGACTAAATGACAATGTTGAGGAAGACAAAAAAAGTCCAAGTAATATGTACAATTTATTCATTTGATTGAATATTGGGTCGGATTAATATAACTGCTAATGTAAAACGTTTTAAGTAAAATGTGCGAAAACAGAAGCGATTATTTTACTCGTCAAAATAATTTCAAGTGGGTGGTGCATTATTTTCAAAAGTAATATCTTTCAATCAAATTTTTATCATGAAAATATGTCAATTAAATTGGGGATTATCATTGATGTTCTTCAGTATTCTGGTTTTCCAAGCATCAGCGCAAAAAGAACGTGAATTTGAGGTTCATACTATTGCCTTTTATAACGTTGAAAATTTATTCGACACTATCAATGATCCTTTAAAAAATGACGAGGCCAGCCCGATGATGGAATTGACCTACCAGCGCGGATTGATTTATCAGAAAAAAATAAAGAATATGGCACGAGCCATTACTGCCATTGGGCGAGATGTTAGCGGGACCTCTCCTGTTATTGTTGGTTTATCAGAAGTAGAGAATCGTGGAGTAGTTAAAGACCTCCTAAATGACCCTCAGTTACTTGACGAAGACTATGGCATTGTTCATTACGAGTCTCCCGATAATAGAGGCATCGACGTGGCACTGATCTATAAAAAGAAACTATTTGTGCCGACTCATACGAGTTCACATGAATTAAAAATCTACGACGAAAGTGATGGCTATCGTATTTACACGCGTGATCAGCTTTTAGTTAGTGGGCTTTTAGATGGCGATCCTGTCCATTTTATTGTGAATCATTGGCCCTCACGTTCAGGCGGAGAGGCTCGAAGTCGAAGTCGGCGTATTGGGGCAGGAAAATTAGCAAAGCACCTAGTGGACTCGCTTCAAATTATTGATCCTTATGCAAAGATTATGATTATGGGAGATTTTAATGATAATCCCACAGATAAAAGTATCAAACGAGAATTGGGAACTGAAAGTGATAAAGCCAAAGTAGGGTTGAAAGGTCTTTACAATCCAATGGAGCTGATCTTCAAAAAAGGGATTGGATCGAATGCTTACCGCGATAGCTGGAGTTTATTCGATCAAATTATCATTTCTGAGCCTTTATTAAGAGAAGATTATAGTAGCTTCAGATATTACAAAGCAGGTGTCTTTAACGATAACTTTTTGGTAAACCCAAAAGGACAATACAAAGGGTATCCGTTCCGAAGTTTTACTTATGCTGGCTTTACCGATGGTTTTAGCGATCATTTTCCAGCCTACATCTACTTGATCAGAGAAAAACTTTAAGATAACCACATATCCCAAGGAATGCGTGATAATAACAAAATTAATCCTAAGCCATATCCTAAAGTAATAACTGCAAATTTAGACTTAGACAATCGCTTCTTCTTATGTTTAGAATAAGCTATGGTAATAACAGTAAGCGCAAGTATATTCACAAAGGGGTGCTCAACCAAATAGAGTCTACTAATAGCATCTTTCATAACGCCGCCCATACCGAGCTCTGACCAGAGACCCATTCTTGAGGAAATAGCATACAAAAGTAATCCTATCAATAATTGAATGTGAGATACAATAAGACCGAATAAGGCGAATCTAAAATTCTTAGCTTCAAACGGTTGATCACGGAAGTACCCAACTGCTGCCGTCAATACGCCTACAATAAGAACAATAAGGACTACATAGGCCCAATAAGAGTGAATATTTTGAAGAATTGAATACATAAGTGCTGTTTTAAATGTTCCAAGTAAAAGTAATAAATAATAGGTATAAAAAAACCCCGCCATTTTAGCGGGGTTTTAATTTCATAGAAAATCTTAGGACTAGAAAGCGTATCTCAAGCTTGCATTCCAAGTAGTTCCATTACCTAGGAAATAACCATAAGCATCCTTTTGATTGACATAATTCTTGTCAAAAAGGTTATAAATATTACTACGGAAAACCAAGTCTTGACCAGCAAGTTGGAATTTGTAAGTCCAGCCTAAATCGAATAACTCGTACGAGTTCAATTTTTCTGACTGGTAAGGTGTACCGTCAAGACCAGATTCAACAACATCCGCTACGTCAACAAATCCATAAAAATCTGAATAAGCATTTAACTGAGCGTCAACTGAAAACTTCTCGTTGACTTTATAAGTAGCCCCAAATCCAAATGACGTCTGAGGTGCTTGTCCAACTTTAACGTCAGTTAACTGCAATTCTCCTTGTTCAGCTAAAATTTGACCAGTTCCATCATCTTCCCAAACTTGGTATGGCGTAGACTCGTTGTATTTCCAGTTACCAAAAGAACCAAAGACATTAAAGGTAATGTCAGAAGCGAATGGTCGGTAATCAACTTCAAATTCTAAACCATTATGAACTTGGTTCACACCACTAAAACGGTAGAAAGTATCAATACCTGTTACTTCATCGGTACCACCGAAGAACTCTAAGTATCTGTTACCCCATTTAGTGCTGTAAACGTCTAGATTCACACGGAATCCGTCAACTTCGTAACGATATCCTGCTTCTAAACCAGAAATTCTTTCGTTTTGAACGTCGCCATTATTAACGAGCTCATTACTATTTCTTACGTCCGTGAAGATGTTGTCAAGAAATGGCTGGCGAGAATATTTTCCTGCATTGAAGAAAAATGAACTGTTGTCTGTAAGATTAAAAGACATTCCTGCCTTCAAATTATAACCCAATTTTTCTACTTTTTCAGAATCTCCAGGTCCTCTAAACTCAGCACCACCCATTCTTTGGTATGATTGCGTGGATAAAGCACCTTGAACAAACATAGTGTAATCATCTGATGCGTATTCTACTTGACCAAAACCACCTAAGTAATTAATTGTTTCAGAGTAGTTATAACTGTATCTCTGAGAATCATCGGCAAAATCAAACAATGCAGACCAAGGGTTAGCCGCGAAAGATTCAGTGATAACATAATCAGATGGACGTGTTGTCCCGAAACTATCATTATATCCATTAAGCCCGATAAAGTCTTCAATTTGACGGAAATGATCACCAGTATAAGTTCTGAAATCAAAACCTACATTGTAAGTGAACGCACTGCCGTTATCAATCTTTAAGTTAGATACTAAACCGTACCAGTTGTGATTATTTACAGAAGATCTTCTTAAGTATCCTGAACCAAATGTTCCATTACCATTAACGTCAGAGTTAGCAATGTTATTTTCCTCGATAGCGTCAAAATTAATTTCATCATTATCAAAACGAATACGGTTTGAACTAGATCCTAGGTTTCCTGTTCCACCTCCACGACCCCAAGAGGCGTAAAGTACAGTGGAAAGGTCCATGCTATCGTTGATTTCGTAATCCCAGTTAAGGTTAGCAATTGGTTTGTGGTAATAGTTACGTCTTTCTGAAAAACGTTCTCCATTATACCAACCAATGTTTGGATTTGTAAGTTCACCAAATTCTTCGTAGGTCGCTCTACTTTTCGAGAAGTTTTGGTGGTGCCATTGTGGCGCACCAGTAATTAAAAAGTTAAAGTTACTACGTTCGCTGGCTTTGTAACCAAGAGAAAAGAAATAATTCTGTCCTTGTCCTTGAGTACCGTTAGCAAACTTTCTGTCAGCCTGCCAGTGGTCAATCAATAAGGAGTAAGCCCATCCACTTTCTTTCAAACCTGAATCATAAGCAGCAGTTGTTTTGAAGTAACTTCCATTTCCAGAAAGAAATCTTACATATCCACCTTCTTTTTTATCAGTTGTTTTAGAAACAATGTTGATTGTTCCACCCACAGAAGAAATAGCTAATTTAGATGATCCCAAACCACGTTGAATCTGCACTGCATTTGCAACGTCAGACATCCCTGACCAGTTTGACCAGTACATTCTACCATCTTCCATACCGTTAATAGGCTGACCATTTAATAAGAAAGCTGTGTTCGACTGAGAAAAACCACGCGTAAACATTTGGCTATCGCCAAATCCACCAGCTTGGTTAGAAACGTATACTGAAGGTGAATTTTTCATCACTTCAGTAAATTCTACGTTACCAACACCTCTAGCTTGAATTTCTGCAGCACGTATTGTGGATACAGCAACTGGTGTTTTACGATCATCGGCTAAATCAATAATACCTGATCCAATAACAATAACTGCATCCAGTGAATTGCTTTCTAGAGATACTGTCCCTAAATCTACAGAACCATTGAATGAAAATGTCATTGACGCATACCCTACATAAGACACGACCACAGCACCTGAAGTAGCGTTTGATGTTAGAGTAAATTTACCGTTGAAATCCGAAACAACACCATTGTTAGTTCCTTTTTCGATAATGTTTGCACCAGGTAATGGTGCGTTCATTTCAGCATCATATATCGTACCTGTCACAGTAGTCTGTGCAGCGATACTCGTTGAAACAAATAGTACTCCAAGAAAAAATAATTTTTTCATTTTTGTTTTTGGTTAATGTTAAACAGTGCAAAAATAATTAAACTAATAACGATAAGGTTAACTAAATGTTAATTTTATTCACAAAATCTAGTTAATTAATTGAAAAACAGTGTTTTAAATATTAAAAAGTGGGGTCAAAGTTTAATTAAGGTATCTTCTCATTAATTGGGCTGTAGAAGCGTCATGTGAAGAAACGTTTAGATTATCAAAATCAGACAAGACACTTGACGCCAATTGCTTCCCAAGCTCAACACCATATTGATCAAAACTAAAGATATTCCAAACTACGCCTTGCACAAATATTTTATGTTCATAAAGCGCAATAAGTCGCCCAAGAGATTTTGGTGTTAATTGATCTATCAAGAGCGTATTGGTGGGTCGATTTCCTTCAAATATTTTAAATGGAACAATTGATTTGTCAACCATCCCTTTCTGATTTATTTCGGAAAGGACCTCTTCTTCAGATTTGCCCACCATTAAAGCTTCCGTTTGAGCAAAAAAATTAGCCATCAATTTGTCTTGATGTTCTTTATTCTCAAATAAGCTCTTTTTGAAACCAATAAAATCGCAGGGAATGAGGGTAGTTCCTTGATGCAAGAGCTGAAAAAATGCGTGTTGTGAATTGGTTCCTGGTTCGCCCCAAACAACTGAAGAGGTTCTGTAATTTACCTTATGACCATTGCGATCTACATATTTGCCATTGCTTTCCATAATGGCCTGCTGCAAATAAGTAGAAAACTGATTCAAATATTGCGAATATGGAATAACCCCTTCTGTTTGAACGTCATGAAAATTTATATACCATACACTCAAACAAGCCATGATAACAGGTATATTTTGTTCGAAAGGCGTGTCTTTAAAATGTTGATCCATATGCCCTGCTCCTTCGAGTAGTGACTCAAATTTTTCATAACCGATAGCTAAAGCAATACTCAGTCCAACAGCACTCCACATAGAAAAACGTCCTCCCACCCAATCATTCATCGGAAAAATATTTTCAGGCTCTATTCCAAAATCAGTAACCTTTTCAATATTAGTTGACACTGCCACAAAATGGTTAGAAACCGCATAATCAGGAGCTGTTTCCAAAAACCATTTTCGTATCGTAGTAGCATTGGTCAGGGTTTCTTGAGTGGTGAAGGTTTTTGAAACAATCACGAATAAAGTCGTTTCAGGGTTCAGATTTTTAATGGTTTCGAACACATGATCTCCATCAATATTGGAGATGAAATGAACTTTGAGATGATTGCGATAAAAACCTAAGGCATCAACAACCATTGCTGGCCCAAGATCCGATCCCCCGATACCTATATTGACCACATCAGAAAATGATTTTCCCGAATAACCTTTTTGTTGACCCAAAATGACTTGATCACAAAATGACTTTATTTTACGCTTAACCTCTGCTACGCCGGGTGTTATGTTTTCACCATCCACGTAAACTGGAATGGCATTGTTAGATCTAAGTGCAGTATGCAAAACTGCTCGGGATTCAGTCTGATTAATAATGTCACCGTTAAATTGTGCTTCGATTGCTTCTTTCAACTTCACATCTTTGAGCAAGCCCATGAGTAAAGACATCGTTTTTTCATTGATCAAATTCTTGGAATAGTCTAAGAAAATATCTTCAAAACTGGCAGAAAAAGCCTCAGCTCTGGATGGATTCTTACTGAATTCAGACTTTAAGTCAAAATCTATCAATTCATCAAAATGTATTTGCAGCGCCTTCCAATGAGGTGTTAAACTTGGATTGATGTTAGGTAAAGACATAGTTATTTTGTGTTTGACGCTTCAGAAAGATTTCTATTTATTTCAGGAATAGTGATACTGTCTAACCGACTTTTAATTGGCAAAATAAAGGCGTTGTAGTTCTTCAAAAGACTTTCAGGTACACTTTTGGACTCGGGCAAATCCTCTTTAAAAGGATCAACTTGAAGTCCGTTTTTCCAGAATCGATAACACACATGAGGGCCACTGGTGTTTCCTGTCATACCAACATATCCAATAACATCACCCTGCCTAACAGATTGCCCTACTGAAACATTTCGCTTTTGCATGTGCAAATATTGCGTGCTGTAAATCCGGCTATGCTTAATTTTTACATAATTACCATTACCTTTAGTAAAGCTTGATTTTTCTACAATACCATCGGCGGTGGCCAAAATTTCAGTTCCGATTGGGGCTGCAAAATCCGTACCTTTATGCGGTCGAACTTTGTTACCGTAAAGGGCAATACGTCTCTTTAAATTATAACGAGAAGAGATTCTACTAAATTGGACTGGTGCTCGCAAAAAAGTGCGTTGCAAGCTTTGTGCACTCTCGTCAAAGTAGGTGGTATGATATTCCGCTTCTGGCACACCGTCATAGTTAAAGGCATAATAGGCTCGACCACGGTGTTTGAAATAGGCAGCTCTAACTTGGTCAATACCGCCATAAATAGAATCATCAATCATTCGTTGATCATAAATAATTCGAAATTCATCTCCCTCGTAAAGTCTAAAAAAGTCAATAGTCCAGGCATAAATATCCGACATGTCATTAATCAATTGATAAGGTAATCCAAGTCCATCCATTGTTTCAGACAGACTGCTGCTAATAGTACCTGAGGCTGTTTTGGTCTGAATTGTTAAAGGTCGTTGCTCGATATAAGGTGCATTTTCATCATCCAATTGTATTACAACATACTCTAATTTATTTGGTTGATAAATAAAACACTGGGGCTCTGGGATGGAGTCGTTAGAGAGTAAAAGGGTAAAGGGCTTGCCCACTTGTATGCGACTAAGGTCGAAAGTACTTTTGGTTTTCTCAACGATGTTCAAGATTTGAGGGTATCCAATTTTATTTCGTTCTAATATAGCTCCAAAACTATCTCCACTTTCCACCGTATCATGAATGACATTATATTCATTGACATTGAATCCGAATTCGAATTGAGGTGTCAAAATGGCCTCTTCAACTTCTTCAAAACAACAGTCATCTTCTTCATTTTCATTAGTAATTGAGGCGAACAGTGCTATAATAAAGGCTGTTAATACAAATAAAATAAAAACAAATTTTAATGGAATTTTTTTAATCATTTACTCCCCAATTATCAATTTCGTTAGCAGTCCAAAGTTCTGGAAAAAAAATGCGTTTTTGATATTTGGGGTGCATATATTTTTTCCAATCACTTCCTCCGGTAGCTTCACCAGATTTTCCATCACCTTCAATATAATGCTTCGCAGTGTTATAGTGTGCTAAAACCCAAGTGACATTAACGGTATAATCATAGTGTCTCATGGCATCAATCAATTCTTGATTTTGCTTAACCTTATCTGGCATAGATTTGTATAGCGTCCATACATTTTTAGTGTTGTGAGCACTCATAAAGTCTAATAAATCCTCTTTGTAACGGTCTTCAAAATCCTTTAAAAGGATGCTTTTCTTACCTGTTTCAAAATCCTTTCCAGCTGCTTGCCAGTACATATGTTCAAAGGCGTGCTCGTAAGGTGTATTTCGGTCAATGGTATGGCGGTAACGCAAATCAATAAGATTAATAAGTTCGGTTGAGGCCAACTCAATATATCGATATTGGACACTTTGAAAGCCACTAGCTGGAGCCAAAGTATGGCGAAATTGTTCGTACTGCTTGGGATCCATCCCGTCTTTCATGATGGTAAAAGAGGTGGTCAACATGTCGAAATAGCG
>Ga0206131_10002205_pt1 | contig 23973 bp, 18 predicted proteins | sample Helgoland_Spring_FD_148636 | JGI IMG/M metagenome (GOLD analysis project Ga0206131, IMG submission 148636) | Pelagic subsurface seawater microbial communities from Kabeltonne, Helgoland, North Sea - Helgoland_Spring_Bloom_20160517_1 | ecosystem: Environmental > Aquatic > Marine > Epipelagic ...
AGGGCAGATCGTGCGTTTGTGCTTCTCAGTAAGTACACCAAGATCACCAAATAGATTGGCAGGGCAATAATCATCCGAAGCACTAACACGCTATTAGCTTGCAAACCTTGCTGATAAAGCAGCTTAATGAAAATGGATTTGAATGAGAAGAGTAATGTGCTCCCAACAGCTAAGCCAAATCCTGACCAGAAATGTCTCTGGTCTAATGACACTAGTTTTGGCTTTGGTGGTACGGTTCACTTAAACGATGAACAGAATCCACTAATCGCAGCATATTCTTTGGGTCTACCGTCGGATGAATGCCATGACCTAAATTAAAGACATGACCAGTATTGCCTTCTCCAAAACCAGCTAAAACACTAGCGACTTCTTGCTCGACACGATCAGGAGAAGCATACAACACACAAGGGTCCATATTACCTTGTAATGTCACTTTATCACCGATGCGCTGTCTCGCTGCAGTAATATCCGTTGTCCAATCTAGACCCACACCATCAACGCCCGTTGCGGCCATCATTTCCAACCATTGACCGCCACCCTTTGTAAACAAAGTAACGGGCACCGTCCTCCCTTCATTTTCACGCGTCAAACCTTCAACGATTTGTTGCATATAGGCAAGTGAGAACTGTTGATAATTGCTTTGGCTTAGCGCACCGCCCCAAGTATCAAACAACATGATTGACTGCGCACCTGCTGCAATTTGAGCATTTAAATATTCAATGACAGATTTGGCTAATACATTAAGCAATGCATGCATTTGCTCCGGCGCATCAAACATCATACCTTTAACTTTTGCAAAATCTTTGCTTGAACCACCTTCAACCATATAGCAAGCCAATGTCCATGGACTGCCGCTAAAACCAATTAACGGTACTTTGCCATCAATCTCACGACGAGTCAGTCGAATAGCATCCATTACATAGCCTAAATTCTCTTCCATATCAGGCACGTCCAATTTGGCAATATCGGCCGAAGAACGAATAACGTGCTCAAATTTTGGACCTTCGCCAGTCACAAAATGCAGTCCTAAACCCATTGCATCAGGAATGGTTAAGATATCTGAAAAGATAATAGATGCGTCTAAATCATAACGACGCAAAGGCTGTAGCGTCACTTCACACGCCATTTCAGGCGTACTGCAAAGCGTCATAAAATCGCCTGCTTTCGCACGGACTTCTCGGTATTCTGGTAAATAACGACCCGCTTGCCGCATAACCCATACAGGCGTTTTATCAACAGGCTGGCGTAATAAAGCACGCAAATAACGATCGTTTTTTAATTCAGACACAAGTGACCCTTTTTCAGTAAATCAGTTTTTATAAATGTGTTCTTCAGCAGCTTAATAAGATCAGCATTCTAGATTTTTCTTCCGTACAAAACATTGTATGTACGGAAAATGGGAACATACATGAAATATGTGACCATTTGAGTACAGAATATAACGCCGTACCAGAGGAGAAAATAAATGCGATCAAACAGTCAAATAATCTAAGATACCTTCCGCTGCTTGGCGGCCTTCCCAAACAGCTGTCACAACAAGATCTGAACCACGGACCATATCACCACCCGCGAATATTTTAGGATTGGTTGTCTGGAAAGCACAAGCACCTTGCTCAGGTGCAACAACACGGCCACCTTCATCAATCTCAACACCATAATCACTAAACCATGGCGCGGGGCTCGGACGGAAACCAAATGCGATGACAACAGCATCAGCCGAGATGATTTCTTCACTGCCTGGTATAGCTTGAGGACTACGACGACCCCGTTCATCTGGCTCGCCTAAAGCCGTAGTAACCACTTTTATACCTTCTACTTTACCATTACCAACGACTTCGACTGGCTGACGATTCCACAAAAACTCAACACCCTCTTCACGAGCATTATTGACTTCACGGCGTGAACCAGGCATGTTTTCTTCATCACGACGGTAAGCACATTGCACAGAATCAGCACCCTGACGAATAGCTGTACGGTTACAATCCATCGCTGTATCACCACCACCAAGTACGACCACTTTTTGTCCTGCTAAATCGACATAATCAGGAGAGTCTAATTCAAGCTGCTTTTTATTATTAGCAACCAAGTAAGGTAAGGCTTCATAAACCCCTTCCTTATCTTCACCAGGGAAACCACCTTTCATATAAGTGTATGTTCCCATACCTAAGAAAACAGCATCATACTCTTCAAGTAATTGGTCGAATTGCACATCCGTACCCACTTCAGTATCAAGTACAAATTCAACGCCCATGCCTTCAAGCACATCACGACGACGTTTGACCACTTCTTTCTCGAGTTTGAATTCAGGAATACCAAATGTAAGCAAGCCGCCGACTTCTGGGTTTTTGTCGTAAACGACAGCTTGAACACCGTTACGTGTCAGCACATCAGCACAACCTAAACCCGCAGGGCCTGCTCCAATTACAGCAACCTTTTTACCTGTCGCCACAACATTCGATAGATCTGGACGCCAACCTTGCTCCAAGGCCGTATCGGTAATGTATTTTTCAACTGAACCAATCGTGACAGCGCCAAAACCATCATTCAACGTACAAGCACCTTCACACAAACGATCTTGCGGACAAACACGGCCACAAATTTCAGGCAATGTATTCGTTTCATGTGACAATTCTGCCGCTTGCTCTAAATTACCTTCACTCACCAGTTTCAGCCAGTTAGGAATGTAGTTATGAACTGGGCATTTCCACTCACAATAAGGGTTACCGCACTCAAGACAACGATCAGACTGCTCCGCAGACGAATCCTTATCAAAATCACCATAAATTTCGCCTGAACGTTTAATCCGCTCTTGTGCATCTAATTTTTTAGGGTCGACCCGGCCGACTTCTAAAAATTGAAAAGTATTTTTAGCCATAATTTTTATTATTTCTCTGGATTAAACCTAAGCTGCTTTCGCTTTACGTTTACTCACTAACTCGATTAAACCATTTGCTGCCGCTGCTTTCGGCTTCACTAACCAGAATTGTTTCAAGCGTTGCTCAAACATATCTAAGATTTGGTTACCCCATACACTGTTTGTTTCTCTGACATGATCTTCAATCATCATTTTCAAATAAAGTGCATGCTCTGACATATCCTGTCCATCGATACGCACCAACTCTACTAACTCTTTGTTATAACGCTCAGAGAAAGTATCATCAGCATCAAGCACATAAGCAAAACCACCGGTCATACCGGCACCGAAGTTTAAGCCTGTTTCGCCCAAGACGGTCACGACACCACCTGTCATATATTCACAACCGTGGTCACCCACACCCTCGACAACCGCAATCGCGCCTGAATTACGGACAGCAAAACGTTCACCTGCCATACCTGCAGCATAAACAGTACCGCCCGTCGCACCATATAAACAGGTGTTACCCATAATACTGGCTTCTTGTGTTTCAAAATCGCTTTCCGGTGAAGGATAAATCGACAACTTACCATCGGCCATACCTTTACCAACATAATCATTGGCATCACCTTCTAGGCGCATCTCAAGACCACCGGCATTCCAGACACCAAAGCTTTGTCCAGCAGAACCCGTTAATTGCACACGGATAGGCGCTTCGTTCATGCCATAGTTACCGTGGTGTCGCGCAATTTCGCCTGACACGCGAGCACCGATAGAACGGTTGATATTACGAATATCGTAACTAAAGAAACCACCCGCCTTAGTCTCGATCGCTGATTGCATATCAGCCACCATTTTCTCTGCCAATTCGCCTTTATCATAAGGCTCATTCTGTGGCTCAACACAAAATTGTGGCTTATCAGCATCAATACCAGCTGTCGATAACAATGGCGCCAAATCTAGCTTACGCTGTTTATCCGTTGAACCGGGCAAGATAGCAAGCAGATCAGTTCGGCCTATCAGATCTTCCAAACTTGCCACACCTAAAGCAGACAACCACTCCTGTGTTTCACGTGCAACAAATTGGAAATAATTCATCACCATTTGCGGCAAACCAATGAAGTGCTGTGAACGCAACTTATCATTTTGAGTTGCAACACCGGTTGCACAGTTATTCAAATGACAAATCCGTAAGAATTTACATCCTAATGCTACCATCGGGCCTGTACCGAAACCAAAGCTTTCAGCACCTAAAATCGCCGCTTTAACAACATCTAAACCTGTTTTCAAACCACCATCTGTTTGCAGACGTACTTTGTCACGCAAATCATTCATACGTAAAGTTTGATGCGCTTCTGTCAGACCTAACTCCCACGGACCGCCAGCATATTTAACAGACGTGAGTGGGCTCGCACCTGTGCCGCCGTCATAACCTGAAATCGTGATTAAATCTGCGTAGGCTTTAGCAACACCGGCCGCAATCGTACCGACACCTGCTTCTGAAACCAGTTTCACCGACACCAATGCATCTGGATTGACTTGTTTTAAGTCAAAAATCAGTTGAGCTAAATCTTCAATAGAGTAAATATCATGATGTGGCGGTGGTGAAATCAATGTCACACCAGGCACAGAGTGACGCAAAGTCGCAATCATTTGATTGACCTTACCACCTGGTAATTGGCCACCTTCACCTGGCTTCGCACCTTGTGCTATTTTTATTTGTAGCACCTCAGCATTCACTAAGTAATGCGGTGTAACACCAAAACGACCTGAAGCGACTTGTTTAATTTTGGAGACTTTTTCAGTATTGAAACGGGCAGGATCTTCACCACCTTCACCTGAATTAGAACGACCACCCAAACGGTTCATACCCACCGCGAGGGCTTCATGTGCCTCTGGCGACAAAGCACCCAAAGACATACCGGCACTATCAAAGCGTTTTAAAATATTGCCAATGCTTTCTACTTCATCTAAAGGCAAAGGTTCATCGGCTAATTTAAGCGCTAATAAATCACGTAAAACAGCTACAGGGCGTTCATTAACTAATGCAGCGTAAGATTTATAGTCATCATAACTACCACCCTGCACAGCTTTATGTAACTCACCGATAATATCGGGGTTATAGGCATGATATTCACCACCATGAACAAATTTCAACAAACCGCCTTGCTCACGTTTTTTACGGTTATTCCAAGCTTTATCTGCCAGCGTCTGCTGATCAGTTTGTAAGTCTTGATAGCCTGTTCCACTGATGCGGCTCGTTGTTGCCACAAAACATTTATCGACCACTTCTTCATTTAAGCCGACAATCTCATACAGCTGAGCACCACGATAACTTGCAATCGTTGAAATACCCATCTTAGAAGTAATTTTATACAGACCTTTATTGATCCCTTTTCGATAGTGAGTGCATACATCACTATAGGTCATATTCTGAATTTCACCTGTGCGAATCAAGTCATTTAAACACGCATAAGCTAAGTAAGGATAAATCGCTGTCGCGCCATAACCTAGTAAAACAGCACAATGATGTGAGTCACGCGCTGTCGCTGTTTCGACCATAATATTGGCATCGCAACGTAAGCCTGCTTTGATCAAACGGTGGTGCACAGCACCCGTTGCAAGTAAGGCATGAATAGGTAATTTATCCGCTACCGCATGATTATCAGTAAGCAACAAGATCGTACTACCATCACGAACAGCTTGTTCGGCTTGATCACTGATAGCATCGATGGCCGCTTCCAATCCAAAACCGGCATCATAATGGAGAGACAACGTCGTTGTTTTATAATCTTGATTATCTTCCGCCAATGCCAATAATTGATTAAAACGGCTGGTTGATAAAATAGGCGAGTCAACCACAACACGTTTAGCATGATCAGCACCCTCTTCGAACAAATTGTGTTCTTTACCGAAACACGTCTCGAGTGACATCACAATACTTTCACGCAATGAATCAATAGGTGGGTTCGTTACTTGAGCAAATTGCTGACGGAAATAATCGAACAAAGAACGTTCGCGTTGCGACAGAACAGGGAAAGGCGTGTCATCACCCATTGAACCCGTCGCTTCTTGGCCTGCTTCGCCCAATACTCGGATCACTTGGTCACGTTCTTCAAACGACACTTGGTACAGCTTTTCTAATGTCGCTAATGACTGTCCTGATAGCGCTGCTGGCACTTCATCTTCTGGTTTGTCCTGCAAGCGCTGTAAATTTTCTTCTAACCACGCTTTATATGGCTGAGCCTGTTTTAAGTCATCATTAATATCGTCAGGCAATAACAACTCACCCGTCGACGTATCAACCGCCAACATTTGCCCTGGCTTCAAACGGCCCTTGGCAACAACATCTTCTGGTTGGTAGCCATAGACACCGACTTCTGATGCCAACGTAATATGGCGATCTTTTGTGATGATATACCGTGCGGGACGTAAACCATTACGATCTAAAGTACACGCAGCATAACGACCATCGGTTAATACAACACCAGCTGGACCATCCCATGGCTCCATGTGCATTGAGTTATAGTCGTAGAACGCTTTTAAATCAGCATCCATCGTATGATCATTTTGCCATGCAGGCGGTACTAATAAACGCATTGCACGGAACAGGCTCACACCACCAGCCAGCAAAGCTTCAAGCATATTATCCATGCTTGATGAATCAGAACCGGTTAAGCCCACTAAAGGCCGAACATCATCCATGTTTTCTATCAGTGAGGTCGCGAACTTAGCACCACGTGCTAAGGCCCAATTGCGATTACCTTGTACCGTATTAATTTCACCATTGTGTGCAAGGTAACGGAAAGGTTGCGCCAAGCGCCACTGTGGTAACGTATTAGTCGAAAAACGTTGGTGGAAAACACAAATCGCTGTTTCCATTCGTTTATCTTTTAAGTCAGTGTAGAAAGCCGGCAAATACGCTGGCATCACTAGCCCTTTATATGACACAACATGAGAAGATAGACTTGGAATATAAAACGCATCGTCATTAACCGCTTTCTCAGCTAATCGGCGTGCAATATAAAGATGACGTTCAAATACTGCTACATCCATATCCGCTACAGCATTAACAAACACTTGACGCATAATGGGTAAAGAACGCATTGCCTGTTCACCACAAGCTTCTTCAGGATCGACGGGGACATCACGCCAGCCTTGTACATCTAAGCCTTGCTTCGTTAATTCTGCTGTAACAATGGCTTGGTTCTTATCTGCTTCTTCTGCATCTTGTGATAAAAACACCATACCAACCGCATAGTTCTCAGATAATGCAAAGCCTAGCTCATCAGCTACGGCACGGAAAAAGCCATCTGGCTTCTTCATCAAAAGACCACAGCCATCACCTGTCTTACCATCAGCACCAATCGCACCACGATGGGTTAAGTTACCCAGTGCTTCGACCGCTGTCTCAATAAGCCAATGACTCGGCTTATCATCCATCTGAGCAATCAGACCGAAACCGCAGTTATCTTTTTCAAATTCTGGCCGATATAGGCCTTGTGTTAATTCTGTTGACTGATTCACGCGTCTCTAACCTTCAACGTTGCGTTAATGCCTGGTTTCCCATGACCAATTTGACTGAGGAAACACTGCCTTTAATAATGAAAAGACGGCAAAATGGATCACCCATTATAGCTGTTAATCAGCCCTCCTTCAATCATCCCATCTATCCCATTTTCAGCAATGAAGCGCACAAATTTCCCTAATTTCAATAAAATAGCTAAAATAGCCTGTTCTTTAAAAGATATTTGGAACAAATATGGATAAGCCTGTCGTTGGCATTGTTATGGGAAGTAACAGTGATTGGCCTGTAATGCAAAAAGCGGTTGAACAACTCGAAGCCTTTGGCATACCTTACGAAGCAAAAGTCGTATCCGCTCACCGTACGCCTGATTTACTAACAGACTATGCCATTACAGCTGAACAAAAAGGCCTACAATGCATTATCGCAGGTGCAGGTGGTGCCGCGCACTTACCTGGCATGCTTGCAGCGAATACAACCGTCCCAGTCCTCGGCGTGCCTGTACCCTCTAAATATTTAAAAGGCCAAGACTCACTCCTTTCCATCGTCCAAATGCCTAAAGGCATTCCTGTCGCGACTTTTGCCATAGGGGAAGCGGGTGCTGCCAATGCCGCTCTATTTGCTATCGCCCAACTAGCAACGCACGACGATGCTATCGCCCAAAAACTAAATCAATTTCGTCTAACCCAACACCAGCAAGTGTTGGACATGACATTACCACCACAATAACGGACCCACACTCTTATGATTCTTCCAGGCGCAACACTTGGTATGCTTGGCGGCGGACAATTAGGCCGCATGTTCACTACGGCAGCACAAACGATGGGGTACAAAGTCATCGTTCTCGACCCTGACACTAACAGCCCTGCAGGGGTCATCGCCGATCAACACATCTGTGCAAAATATGATGATGAATCCGCATTAATCAACCTTGCTAACGCTTGCGATGCTATCACCACAGAGTTCGAAAATATCCCTGCTACAACCTTGGCCTTTTTAGAATCAAAAACGGTCGTTCACCCATCCTCATCAGCTTTAGCCAAAACACAAAATCGTATTGTCGAAAAAGAATTTATTGCTTCACTGGGTATTCCCGTTGCCCCATTTTTAGTCATTCGTTCTGAATCTGACATTGATGACATCAAAGACAAAATTCAATTTCCAGCCATCTTAAAATTAGCCAACTTTGGTTATGACGGTAAAGGCCAAGTAGTCTGCCAAGGCCTAAATGATGTTAAACAAGCCTTTGCAAATTTGGAACAAGCAGAATGCGTACTCGAACAACGCATTAATCTAGAACGCGAAGTTTCAACTGTCTTAGCACGCAGCCAGATTGGTGATATCACTAACTTCCCGGTTGCTGAAAACGTGCATATTAATGGCATCCTCCACAGTACCGCTGTCCCGAGTGTCATTACAGAACAACAAACAGAAACTGTCATAGAAATGGCTGACAAAATCGCCGAAGGCTTAGATTATGTCGGTACAATGGCTGTTGAGTTTTTCATCTCCAAAGAAGGCGATATTCTGGCCAATGAAATTGCCCCTCGTCCTCACAACTCCGGACACTTCACGTTAGATGCATGTGAAACATCACAGTTCGAACAACAAGTCCGTATGCTCTGTAATCTCCCTTCTGGTAACTGTGAATTAGCGTCGCCCGTCGTCATGATTAACATTCTAGGTGATGTCTGGGGTAATTTTGAACCCAATTGGATTGAGCTACTCTCCATCCCCAATAACAAGCTTCACCTCTATGGCAAATTGCAAGCCCGGGTTGGCCGTAAAATGGGACACTTTAATGTGTTAGCCCCTTCAACCGAACAAGCTATGGACATTGCCGAACACAGCTTTGAACAATTAAAAGCGAATTAATGCTGTGAAAATCTGGGTTGATGCCGATGCTTGCCCTGTTGTCATCAAAGATATTCTTTTTCGTGCCGCTGACAGAACGCAAACGCAGACAACCCTGATCGCTAACCATGCTATGCGAATCCCACCTTCTCAATACATTTCACTCTATCAAGTCAACAAGGGTTTTGATGTCGCAGATGATGAAATCGTCAAACGGCTAGACTCCGGCGATTTGGTTATCAGTAGTGATATCCCACTTGCCGCAGAAGCCATCGAAAAAGGTGCAACAGTACTGAGTCCAAGAGGCGAGCTCTACACCATCGCCAATATTAAAGCACGTCTCACCATGCGTGACTTTATGGATAGCTTGCGTTCCAGTGGCGTCGATACTGGCGGACCACCTGCATTAAACCAAAACGATCGCAAAACCTTCGCCGATCAACTCGATAAAATACTAACCCAACAAGCCAAGCAGTCATAACATTAGCGAGCACTTTCTCAACAAAAAGCTGCTATGCTTTATGCCATAAAAACAATATGGACATAACGCAAACTGCTTAACTTAAAAGTATGGGATAAGCCGATGCCACTTCAGGATTACTTCAAAATAGTCGCGCTCTGTTTCTTAACATGTCTGAGTGCATGCGATTCGTCAGAAAAAGCACCTAACGAAACAAAATTCAAAGAAGCGATCACACTCAATGATAGTAATCTCAACGCATTTACTGTTGAATTTGCAACTCATTACTTAACAACCCTAAAAGGCTTAACAAACGCTTACCAAAAAGCAAAAAAAGCGGCGATTCTTTTAGTTTCATCCAATATAGAAATTATGAATGGACACCAAACTATGTTGAAAAGAAACGTTACTATCAAGCCGTTTAGGAAAAGAACAAAGCTTTTCTAAGCAATATCCAAACCCAAAAATTATTTGCGCCTTTTGAAAGACTTATCTTCGTGGGAATCGAATTGAAAAAAGGCCTCTCAAATAATGACAAAACCTTAATTAAAAGAGCCTATACAACAATCAAAAAAGATCACCACATTGTCAAAACAGTGCTAGCAGCCAGTCAAAACAAACAATAAATCAGTCCGATTCGACCTTCTCACTATAACCACAGCCTTTTTGAGGACACACTTTTTCTGTACCACGGCTCTTGGTGGTTTTGATCGTTAAAATCGGCCATTCACAATCAGGGCAAGCTTCTTTAACAGGCTCATTCCATAACGCATAATCACAACTCGGGTATTCAGAACACGAATAGAATATTTTTCCACGTCGTGACTTGCGGGTCAGAATCTCACCTTTTTTACATTGCGGACACTCAACACCGGTATTGGTTGGCTGCTCTAGCGATTCAATATGCTTACACTTGGGATAACTGCTACAACCAATAAATTTGCCATATTTACCAGTACGCACCCATAAATCAGACTCACACTTTGGGCATTTCCGATCAGCAACCACTTCAGGTTCACTGGCAGTAGTTTCTTCGCCGTCAATATTCCGCGTGTAATCACATTCAGGATATGAGGTACAACCAATAAAGCGACCACTACGGCCTAACCGGCTCGACAATTTACTGCCACATTTAGGACAGTCTTCATCCAAAAGTTCTTGCGTGACGTCGCTACGTTGTACTTCTTTATCTTTGGTTTCAACTTGATCCTTAAACGGTGCCCAAAAATTCTTAAGCAAAGGAATCCATTCTTTTTCACCACGCGAAACAGCATCTAAATCATCTTCTAAATTGGCTGTAAACCCATAGTCAACGTATTTAGTAAAATGCTCCACTAAGAATTTTCCAACCACACGACCCACATCAGTCGGGTGGAAACGTTTCTTTTCTAATTCAACATATTCACGCTGTAGCAAAGTCGAGATAATGCTGGCATAAGTAGAAGGACGACCAATATCGTGCTCCTCTAAACTGCGAACCAAACTTGCCTCACTGTAACGTGGTGGTGGCTCTGTAAAATGTTGCTCTGGACGAATCGCTTTCAGCTCAACTACATCACCCACTTCCATCGCAGGTAATAATCGTTCATCTTTATCAGACTTAGAGTCATCCTTACCTTCAAGATAGACACTCATAAACCCTGGGTTAACAACTGTTGAACCATTCGCCCGGAAGGTATTACCTGCACCACAACCTAAATCTACTGCCACCGTATTCATCGTGGCATGGATCATTTGACTCGCAATTGTGCGCTGCCAAATCAAGGTATATAGCTTCAGCTGATCTGCTGGCAAATAAGATTTTAATGAATCTGGTGTCCGTAATATAGACGTTGGCCGTACCGCCTCATGTGCCTCTTGGGCATTTTTAGATTTCGTTTTATAAATTTGCGGCGTTTTGGGCACCGATGTTGCGCCATATTTTTCAGCAATAAAACCACGAAGCTCATCCACTGCTTCAGCTGCTAATGACACCGAGTCAGTACGCATATACGTAATCAAGCCGACCGCACCATCACCGGTATCAACACCTTCATAAAGCTGCTGTGCCACACTCATCGTACGCTGTGCACCAAAACCTAATTTACGCGATGCTTCTTGCTGTAATGTCGATGTTGTAAATGGTGCGGCTGGATTACGCTTACGTTGTTTTTTAGTAACGTTAGTCACTAACAACTTACCTTCTGCAGCTTTATTCAACGCATCTACAGCTTCTGAGGAACCTGCTTCATTCGTCAACGTAAACTGCTCAAGCTTTTTACCTTGATACTGCGTTAGCTTAGCCTCAAAGGCTTGCTTATCAAAGCCCGCATCGGCTTCGATTGTCCAATATTCCTGCGGCTTAAACGCTTCTATTTCTAGTTCGCGTTCAACAATCATTCGTAATGCAGGACTTTGTACACGGCCAGCCGATAGACCTCGTCGTACTTTCTTCCACAACAAGGGTGATAAGGTAAAACCAACCAAATAATCTAAGGCACGTCGTGCTTGTTGTGCATTGACCATATCCATCGATAAATCACGCGGGTTAGCAACCGCTTCATTCACTGCTTGTTTGGTAATTTCATGAAACACAACACGGTGTGTTTCTTTATTTTTTAAAATACCGCGTTTTTTTAATAACTCATACAGGTGCCAAGAAATGGCCTCTCCCTCACGATCCGGATCCGTTGCGAGGTAAAGCGCATCAGCCTTACGCATCGCTTTAGCAATGGCATCGACATGCTTACTATTACGGTCAATAACTTGATATTTCATCGCAAAGTCATTCGCCGTATCAACAGCGCCTTCTTTCGGTAATAAATCACGAACATGACCATACGATGCCAACACCACAGCATCTTTCCCAAGATACTTTTGAATGGTTTTACACTTCGCAGGTGACTCTACAATAACTAATTTACTGCCCATATCTTTCTACTATTACCAAAATGTAGTTTCTAATACAACGCTGCCCGTATGAACGGGCAGTGACACTCAAAATATATAACGCATAACGAGGCTAATGAATAACCGCTTCCATGTCCTCGAACACTAAATCTTCCATCCATGCATAAGCCACTTCGCGACCCGGTTGATAAAACAACACCATCAACACAACCCATTTCAATTGCTCTAAATCAATTTCATCTGTGTCTAGTGCTAGCACACGTTCAATTACAATCTCACGCGTTGCTGCATCTAACACACCGACTTGTTCCAAAAATAACAAATAACCTCGACATGACGTATTAATTAATTCTAATTCTTCTTCAGCGTAAAAACGCATCGCCAAATCTGCAGACACTGGCTTCGCGTCCGGTGACTCTTCTGCAATCACCGTCATATTTTCCAGCCATTCCAGTGCTTTATCTATTTCAAACTCAGGAAAACCCACTTGTTCTAATTCTGTTTCTAATGCCGCTTTATCTGGTTGATCGGCATCATCGTTATCAATGTAATTCTCAAATAAATATAGCAATACATCAATCACATTTTCTTTCATTGCATTCCTCTATTTGGCTGATTTTAACGACCAACCCGGACATAACGACCGCCAGACAATGATGCCACCTGACCATCCAGCTCTAGTAATAGCAGCATGGATGAAACTGTCTCAGCCGTCAATCCACTTTCTGCTATCAACCTATCAATTTCTATAGGATCATAACCTAAACAATCCATTAAAACTTGATAATCCGGATCGGGTGACTTCTGGGCCACCTCTTCTTTAGCATGTTCAACTGGCATTACTGAAGCTTGTCCAACGGCTGCAATCGCGCCAAGTTCTTCAACAATATCTTCTGCCGTCTCAACTAACTTCGCACCTTCTCTGATCAAACGATGGCAACCTTTCGCTAAAGGATTATGAATCGAACCCGGAATCGCAAAAACCTCACGGCCTTGCTCTAAGGCCATCCTCGCCGTAATCAACGAGCCACTCTTTATCGCAGCCTCAACAACCAAGGTACCAAGAGATAAACCACTAATTAAACGGTTACGTCGTGGAAAATTTTCAGCACGAGGCGGCGTACCCAAAGCAAACTCAGAAACAATCACACCATGTTCGGTAATTTCGTGGGCTAAATCCCGGTGTTTCGCAGGATAAACCCGATCTAAACCCGTACCAATCACCGCAACTGTTTTACCTTGCCCTGCTAACGCACCTTGATGTGCAGCAGCATCAATCCCCATTGCTAAACCACTACTGACTGTTATACCCCCACTCGCTAAAAAACGGGAAAATTCGAAGGCATTATCACGACCCGGTGGTGATGGATTTCGACTCCCCACAATCGCCAATTGCCATTGTGACAGCACAGACACATCACCTTGTACAAATAACATCGAAGGGGGATCGGGGATCTCTTTCAGCAATGTGGGATAAGCTGCATCAGTCAACCGAACAATATGTCGGTTTGGTGTAGAAAACCAATCTAAATCTTGCTCAACCTGATCCCAATCAGGAGACAATAAGGCTGTTCGGCTTCGTTCTGATAACCCTTCAGCTAACTTCGGATTATCGAATAAAGCTTCAAAACTAGAATATTGTGTTAACAGGCGTGTAAATGTAGCTGGCCCCACACCGGGAATACGGTGTAGGGCCAGCCAACATGCTAATTCTTTATCTTGTTTTGAAAATTGTTTCAGAGCAGTATCCTTACCACCTAATTCGCCGCACTCACTCTATCACCAACATGGATAGCACGGTTCGCTTTCATCACAATGGCATAGCTCACTTTTTCAAATACCTTGAAAACCAATGCTACGCCAGCATATTCATCAGGTAATGTGACGGTATCTTTAGGATCCTCAGAAACGGTATCTCTGATAACATCGCCCGCTTGATAAACAGACAAAGCATGACCCACTTCTAGGCCTTCACGTTCACCTCGGTTTAGCACCACTACTTGGTATTGACCGACTTGAGAGACACCATCAAAAACCGAAATAACCTGGCCTTCAAAGCTGGCTTCAGGCGCATGTGGGAAGAAGTTAGCCACATACTGATCATCAACAACCGGTAATAAACGATCGCCAATCAACACTTCTCGATTTGTTTCACGCAACTCAGCAGTAGAAATCTCCGCAATCGGTGACAACCAAGCATCAGCGATATAAATCGCTTCATAGCCTAATAACTCTTCCGTAACAGGATCGGTATACACACTGCCACCGCGGAAAACACTATAGTGCTTGCCATCATCCGAATTGGCATTTTTCACATAAACCTTATCACCCGCACCTGAAATGAGGCGTTCTTCAGAACTCGCAACAACATAAGGTGCTCGTTCTAACACATCAGCACTAATCACACTCGGTCGACTCAAGAAAGGTCTTAAGGCATCTAAAGGAATCGTTGGAATCGCTTGTTGTAGCGCCGTTTCACGCATTTCTGGTGACAACTTATAGGTAACTGGGTCCCGCGTTAATTCCAATACCGGTTTACCATCACGGTAAACTAACGTCAGCACATCACCTGGATAAATAAGGTGTGGGTTCTCTATCTGAGGGTTTACATGCCAAATATCCGGCCAATGCCATGGAAATTTTAAAAACATGCCTGAAATATCCCAAAGCGTGTCACCCTTCACTACCACATAACGCTGTGGATTATCAGGATTTAAAGCAATGTCTGCCCGCGCCAACAACGGCAAAGACAGCAATACAAAACAACAACTTAGAAAAAAACGACGCATCATCGAAAAGTCCTCAACCGAAAGCAAAATAAGGCCAATGCAAACCTCTTGAACATCAGCCTAAACGCAATTCAATGCTATCGCAAATATAAACTATAAATAGTGTGAACTATGACCGCTTCTGCATTGTCCTATCACGGAATAGTGATGTAAATAATAACGATAAACCAGCATTAGCATGCTATAATTCAACATCCTATTAATATCCAACAATAATTAAATGGAGATTTAGATGAAACACATTGCATACACACTCCTAGGTCTAGCCACGCTTTTCGGTACTAATTCCGCAATCGCTGCTGGTGATGCAGCAGCAGGTCAAGCTAAAGCAGCAACATGTGCAGCATGTCATGGTGCTAACGGTATCGCAGCAGTCCCAGCATACCCAAGCCTTGCTGGCCAAAACGAAGCTTACCTTGTTTCTTCAATGCAAGCTTATAAGGATAACCAACGTACTGGTGGTATGGCTGCGGTCATGACAGGTCAAGCTAAAAACTTATCTGAACAAGATATCGCTGATCTAGCTGCTTTTTACGCTGCAATGAAATAAGCAAAAATCGATTCGTTATTAAGGCGGCCAACTGGCCGCTTTTTTATTGGTCCCTAATAAGCCTTTTCAATCTCTCACTCAGGCTTGGTATAATAAACGTCAAACCAACATTGATAATTGCTCAGGTTCTCAAATTATGGCCCTAAGACAAATACTTCACTTTCCTGACCCACGCTTACGCAAAAAAGCCAAAGCGGTTACTGAAGTCACTGATGACATTCGGCAACTTGCCGATGACATGTTAGAAACCATGTATGAAGCTCCTGGCATCGGTTTGGCAGCTACACAAATCAATGTCCAAAAACGGCTCGTCGTTATCGATATTTCGCAAGATAGAACCGAACCCTATATTTTCATCAACCCCGAAATTATGACAAAAGAAGGGGAACGAGAGCATGAGGAAGGCTGCTTATCCGTTCCAGATTCCTACGAAGTTGTTACTCGTGCTGATACAGTTCGAGTTAAAGCGTTAGATCGTGATGGCAATCCTTTTGAATTAGATGCGGATGAATTACTCGCAACCTGTATACAACATGAAATCGACCATCTTGATGGCAAACTCTTTGTTGATTACCTCAGCAATTTGAAACGTCAGCGCATCAAAAAACGCCTCGAAAAACAACAAAAGTTACAAAGTTAATTCAACATGCGACTTGTTTTTGCTGGTACGCCAGAGTTTGCTGCACACACCTTATCTGCACTTCTTAAGTCAGAACACACCATCTGCGCAGTCTATACACAACCTGATCGCCCAGCAGGCCGTGGCCGAAAGCTCACCACCAGCCCAGTCAAACAAATCGCTTTAGAGCACAACATACCCGTCGAACAACCGCTCAGCTTTAAAGAACAAGCGACGCGTGAAATACTCACATCGTACCAAGCAGATTTAATGATTGTTGTTGCCTATGGCTTGCTCTTACCCCAGTCTGCCCTCGATACACCGAAACATGGCTGCATCAACATACACGCTTCTTTGCTACCTCGCTGGCGCGGTGCAGCACCTATTCAACGTGCCATTTTAGCGGGTGACAACGAAACAGGCGTTTGTATTATGCAAATGGAAGCAGGTCTTGATACCGGTCCGGTACTGGCCAAAGCATCTTGCTCAATATCCAATACTGACACCACCCAACAACTGCATGATCGTTTAGCAACACTAGGTGCCATAACACTCATCACAACATTATCAAATTTTACTGAGTATCAGGAAAATGCACTGGCTCAAAATGATAGTGATAGCACCTACGCTTCCAAATTAGAAAAAGCAGAAGCAACCATAGACTGGGAACAACCAGCGAGCACCTTATTACGACAAATTAACGCCTTCAATCCATGGCCTATTGCACAAACACAATGGCAAGATAAAACACTACGTATTTGGGCTGCTATCGATTTAAACACCCCTAACAAAGCCTCGCCCGGCAGCGTCATCAAAGCTGACAAAACAGGCGTTGATATCGCCTGCGGGGAAGGCGCCTTAAGAATCACGCAGATCCAAGCACCAGGAAAGCGGGCAATGGCCGTCAGTGATTTTCTAAACGCTAATTCACTTTCTGTAGGCGACCACCTTGGCTAAAGTCAAACCGATCAGAACATCACGCGCTGCCGCTGCAAAAGTCATTGGCAATGTACTACGCCATCACCATTCTCTTAACAACATTTTAAAGCCCATGTTGGCTACATTGCCAGAAAATGAAACCAGCTTCTGCCAACAACTCTGCTATGGCGTATTGCGATGGCAACCCCAATTACAAGCGATCTGCAACCAATTACTATCAAAACCGCTTAAAGCTAAAGAGTCCGATATCAATGCACTTATACTCTGTGGTCTCTATCAACTTCGCTCGATGCGGTTACCAAAACATGCCGCGCTGTTTGAAACCGTTAATGCCTGCAGTGCACTTGGAAAACCTTGGGCAAAAGGCCTGATCAATGCCAGCCTAAGAAATTATCAAAGAAACCAAGCCGACTTCGACAAAATAGTCTTACAGAGTGAAACAGCACAATTCGCACATCCTGACTGGCTTATCCAGCAAATAAAAACTGATTGGCCAACCACTTGGCAAACCGTACTTAACGCAAACAACGAACAACCCCCTATGTTTTTACGCGTGAACCAACAACATTCTAACCGCGATAATTACATCGAAATACTGGAACAAGGAAATATTGCAGCTACTCCCGTTGAGCAGCTTGATCAAGCGATCCTTCTCGATTCTCCTTGTGATGTTTATCAACTCCCCGGATTCGCCGACGGCGACGTATCGGTACAAGATGCCGCTGCACAACACGTCGCAGCCACACTCGACCTTGCACCACAGCAACGCATCCTCGATGCCTGTGCCGCACCCGGTGGTAAAACCTGCCATATCTTAGAAATAGAACCCAATAACGATGTTATCGCTTTAGATATTGATCCAAACCGGCTGACTCAGATAACCCAAAATACAGAGCGGCTTAAACTCAAAGCAACGCTAAAGGCGGCTGATGCCGGTGACATTGACAGTTGGTGGGATGGCCAGCATTTCGATAGAATTCTCATCGACGCCCCTTGTTCAGGAACGGGTGTCATTCGCCGCCATCCTGATATAAAAACACTCCGTAGACCCAGCGATATAGACAGCCTCGTCGAAAAGCAACAGCTATTACTTGAAAAATTATGGCCATTGCTCAACACTGATGGTTTATTAATCTACACAACCTGTTCTATTATCAAACAAGAAAATGAACAACAAATCATTAACTTCCTAAATCGGCACCCAGATGCGGAAGAATATAAACTCAATCCTGAGCCGGCGACACGAAGGCCTGCCGGCTATCAACGTCTTCCTGGCGAAAACCAGCACGATGGCTTCTTTTATGCCTGTCTACGCCATCGTTAAAAAAAGCATAGCCGCCTTTTTACTACTGTTCTGCCTTAACAGTCAGGCAGCCGAACACTTTTATATCGATAACGCATCTATCTCAAAAAGAGGTAACGGCTATTCGCTCAATGCCACTATTCATTACCCATTATCACCTCGTGTGATCGAAGCCTTAGAAAACGGGGTTCCCATTACCTTTTTGCAACACTTTCGGCTCAGCGAGCCTTTCCCTGTCATTGGCGCCTATCTGCCATGGGATTGGCGAGAAACACATTGGTCGACAGTGATTAGCTATCAACTACGTTATCACGCGCTATCTGAGCAATATATTTTATTGGCAATGGATACCGATAAGCGCCGCAATTTCCCCTCCTTAAATTCGGCATTAGTCACCTTAGGTAAAATCGAACAGCTCACCTTGCCACCAGAACATGACATCAACCCAGACACCACGCTCTTAGAAATTCAAAGCGAACTCGACATTCACGCTTTACCCACACCTATGAGACCTGGTGCGCTCATTTCAGATAAGTGGCAAATTGCTAGCCCATGGGTAACAGCGAGTTGGCCATGAGCATCTTAAAGCGCCTCAACAGAAGCCCTCTCCCTTATTATGCGCTAGCAGCATTACTGCTCACGCTAACGGTTTTACTAAGCACCGCCACACAAGATAGTTCAAAATTAAATGACCTCTTTCTGCCTATTTTTGGGCTTGGCCTCTTTACCTTATTACTTCTTATTGGCTTACTCTTCAGAAGCTTACTTCGCCTCTATCGAGATTTTAAAATCAAAAAGCCCGGCTCAAAATTAACCGTCAGGCTTGTCAGTGCCTTCGTTTTACTCATCCTTATCTCCACAACAATTGTCTATAGCTTTTCCGTACATTTTCTTCACCGTGGTATTAATAGCTGGTTCGATGTCGAAATAGAACGAGCACTTGATGATTCTTTAGAATTAAGTCGAACTGCTTTTGGTATTCGGATCCGTACTTTGCTACGACAAACCAGAATGATGTCGGGGGTACTCAGCGAAGTTCCCATTTCAGAATTCAATACCAACTTGCGAGATCTCAATGACTTGAGTGGCGCCATCGAACTAAGCGTTTGGACAATGGATGGGCAGCTAGTGACATCCAGCATCCAAAACCCCAATATCATCGTACCTGATCGGCCTAATGACGCCATCTTTCGTCAATTAAGACAAGAAGAAGACTATATCGGGCTCGACCCGAGTATTGGTGACAAATTGCAGCTTCGTGCCGCAGTCCTGATTCCAAGAACCGGTGCCGATGAAGATGAAAAAATGTTACATGTTCTATTCCCAGTCAATGAGCAATTGAGTGACTTAGGCAAAACCGTAGAAAATACTTATACCGACTATAAAGAACTCAATTATCTTAGAAAGCCTTTAATTAGCATCTTTACCCTAACCTTGAGCTTAATCGTACTTTTAACCGTTCTCGCCTCTATTTGGTTCGCAATTTGGATCTCGAGGCGCATTGTTCATCCATTACAAGAACTCGCTGATGGAACGCAATCCGTCGCCTCCGGTAATTACAACACCCAACTCACGACCAAAGGTGATGATGAAATCGGCTTCCTTGTCCGCTCATTCAATCAAATGACCGAACGTCTAACCCATGCCAGAGATGCAACCCTAGTCAGTCACCGTCTATTAGAAGAACAAACTAATTATTTAGGTGCTGTTCTCGGCAGCCTCTCCAGTGGTGTTATCACCCTTGATGAACAACTGCTCCTCAAAACCGCCAATGTCGCTAGTAGCAGCATCTTGGATACAAACCTACAACCACTTTTAGAACTTCCTTTCAGTAAGCTCTCCCAACAACATCGCCATCTGCAAAGTTTTACCGAGCTGGTTACAACAGAAATAACCCACAAAACCAGTTGGCATCAACAAATTGAATTACATTCCGGCATGCAATTACAAATATTGATGTGTCGTGGTACGCCTTTACCCAACAGCGCCGGCTGGGTCATTGTCTTTGACGATATCACCACCCTAATTCAAGCGCAACGTGACGCCGCCTGGGGTGAAGTCGCCCGTCGTCTTGCCCACGAAATAAAGAATCCGCTAACCCCTATCCAATTATCAGCCGAACGGTTACAGACAAAATATCAACCAATGGTGCCTGACAATCAGACTGAGCAATTACAAAAGTTGACCAATACCATCATTCAGCAAGTGGATGCCATGAAAGAAATGGTGAATGATTTTTCAGACTACGCAAAAACGCCCAGTCTAAAAATAGAATCTATCCCCTTAGCAGCATTTATTCGTGAGGTCATCGCACTTTACCAAAGTAATACACAACATAAAATCTCATTAACCGAAGCACCTGATTTAAATATCAATATCGACAGTAACCGCTTTAGACAGGTCCTCCATAACCTGATAAAAAATGCGATCGAAGCCAGCGAAGAAGCAAGTATGCCTGTCGACATCAGCCTTCATTACAAGTCCGTCTCCCTCTCTGGTCAACGCTGGTTAGAGCTTACGATTGAAGATCTTGGACCGGGTATTCCTGATGATATGATGACCACATTATTTGAACCTTACGCCACCAACAAAGCGCGTGGTACGGGGTTAGGTCTTGCTATCGTAAAAAAAATTATTGATGAACACCAAGGCACTGTTTGGACTGAAAACCAAGAACCTACTGGTGCCTGTATAATAATACGGCTACCATTGGAGAAAACTACACTGTGAGTACAGAAGACAAACCTTATATCCTAGTCGTTGACGATGAACCGGCGATCAGAGAATTGGTCCAAGACATCTTGCAAGATGAAGGCTATCAAGTCACGACCGCAGAAGATGGTGCATCAGCTCGTAAATGCTTAACTGACAGGCTTCCTCAATTAGTCTTATTAGATATCTGGATGCCAGACGTAGACGGTATCAGCTTGTTAAGAGAATTTAAACAACAAGAACCTCATCTTACTGTCGTCATGATGTCGGGCCATGGCACCATTGAAACAGCAGTAGAGGCAACTCGCCTTGGCGCCAGCGATTTCATTGAGAAACCACTCTCCACTGCAAAATTATTACGTGGCGTTGAAACGGCATTGGCTAATCAACTTAAACAGGCTTCCAATAAGCAGCATCAAGCACAAGAACCTGTTGGTAAAAGCCCAGAAACCGTCCTATTACGCAAACAAGCACAACGCGTCGCCAAACACCCTATGCCTATTTTATTAATAGGGGAAGGTGGTACCGGCAAACGTTGTTTTGCCCATTACTTACATTCTTTAGGCGCATACACTGAAGGTAAATTCATTGAACTCTCTGCTGAGAGCTTTCCCGTCGATAGTCTTAAACTATCGACCCTCGCTCAAAACAACTGCCTCTACCTTAATGATGTTTCAAGGTTAGATGCAAAAGCCCAAACATTGCTGTTACATTTACTCGAAAATGAAAAACTTAACCAATGCCAGCTCATTTTCGCTAGCCCGCACAATCTTGAAGAAAATGTGACTAACGGTCTGTTTAGTGAAGCCTTACTCTATAAAATCAACAGTATCTCTCTTCAATTACCTAGACTAGCCGACCACATTGAGGACATCCCAGAATTAATCCATTACTTCGTTGACCAGTACACCTCAGAAAACCAACTACCGTATCGTCACTTTACTGTCGCAGCTCAAAACCGTTTAAGAAACTACCCTTGGCCTGGCAATATCATCGAATTACAAAATATTATTCAACGTCTCCTTGTATTAGGTGATAATGACGATATTGATGAAGCTGATATAGAACAAGCACTGATGCCATCCAAAGAAGAACAAAAAGCCAGTAACACCATTAATTATGAACTGCCTTTAAGAGAAGCCCGCGAACAATTTGAACGAATCTATCTACTCTACAAGTTACAACAGACTGCAGGCAATGTAGGTAAAGCAGCAAAACTAGCCGGCATGGAACGCACCCATTTATATCGTAAACTACGTTCCTTAGATATCGACACCAAACAAACCTAGGACACACTATGAAAATTCTTATTCTCGGTGCAGGTCAAGTAGGCTCATCAGTCGCAGCCAGCCTCGCCCGTGAAGATGATGACATTACCGTTGTCGATAAAAGCAGTGAACTATTAGATCGGTTGCAAGATCACTACGATATCCGCACTGTGCTAGGTAAAGCTTCCCACCCAGATGTCCTCGCTCGCGCAGGCGCCGAAGATGCAGACCTCATTCTCGCTGTCACCAACAGTGATGAAACCAATATGATCGCCTGCCAAATCTGCCATACCCTCTACCAGACCCCCACCAAAATTGCTCGAATCCGCAACGGCGCTTATTTGTCTGCCACAGAATTATATGGGCCAGAAAAGCTACCTATAGACATGCTCATTAGTCCAGAACAAATCGTCACAGATTACATTGAGCGCCTAATAGAGCATCCCAACGCCTTACAAGTCCTCAATTTCGCAGATGGCAAAGTCCAACTTGTTGCAGTCAAGGCCTTCCATGGCGGACCACTCGTCGGCAGCCCATTGAAAGAACTCCGCCAACACATACCTAAAACAGATACCCGTGTTGCTGCTATTTTTAGAGACGGTAGCCCTATAATTCCGCAAGCAGATACCATTATCGAGGCAGACGATGAAGTCTTCTTTATCGCCGCTAAAGAAGACACCTTAGCTGTTATGAGCGAACTACGTCGTCTTGATAAACCCTATAAACGCATTATTTTAGCCGGTGGCGGTAACATTGGCGCAAGACTCGCTAAGGCACTAGAAGATGACTACCAAGTCAAAATTATTGAAGCCAATCCCCAACGCGCAGAAGCATTATCTGAAGAACTGAGTAACAGCATCGTTTTACTCGGCGATGTGGCCAACGAAGAACTCCTGATCGAAGAAGACATTGATAATGTCGATCTCTTTTGTGCACTCACCAACGATGATGAAGCCAATATCCTATCAGCAATGTTGGCGAAACGGCTAGGCGCAAGAAAAGTACTCTCACTCATTAATCGTGCAGCTTATGTCGACCTCGTTGAAAGTGGCAGCATTGATATTGCCTTATCACCGCAACAAGCCACCATTGGTAGCTTACTAGCCCATATCCGTCGCGGCGATATTGTTGCTGTTCATTCCCTGCGTCGTGGCGCAGCCGAGGCCCTTGAAGCCATTGCCCATGGAGACAAAAACTCTTCTCTCGTTGTA
>Ga0206131_10002213_pt1 | contig 23925 bp, 22 predicted proteins | sample Helgoland_Spring_FD_148636 | JGI IMG/M metagenome (GOLD analysis project Ga0206131, IMG submission 148636) | Pelagic subsurface seawater microbial communities from Kabeltonne, Helgoland, North Sea - Helgoland_Spring_Bloom_20160517_1 | ecosystem: Environmental > Aquatic > Marine > Epipelagic ...
TCAGCATTACACAGACCGTGAGGATAACGCTTATGTTCAAAATGGATACCTGCATATTGTAGCAAAAGATGAAACCTATACGGACCCCGTTCAGGGAATAACGAAAGAGTACACTTCTGCTCGGCTCAACTCTAAATTCGCATTTACCCACGGACGTGTTGAAGCTCGAGCAAAGCTGCCTGAAGGGGTGGGTACTTGGCCAGCCATTTGGATGCTCGGAAAAAACATAAATGAAACAGGAGCTTATTGGCAGACTCAGGGTTTTGGGACAACGGGCTGGCCTGAATGCGGTGAGATCGATATAATGGAACACTGGGGTTCCAATCAAAACTATGTGCAAAGTGCACTTCACACACCATCTTCATTTGGAGCAACCGTAAATCATGGGGGATTAATGGCAACCGATGTTTCAAATACATTTCATGTTTATGCCATGGAGTGGACAGCTGATGAAATTACATTTAGCTTGGATGGGGTTCCTTATTATACCTACAGTCCCTCTCCTCAAAACATGAGTACGTGGCCTTACGTTGCAGACCAATATCTATTATTAAATGTAGCAATACAGAACTCAATAGACCCAGCTTTCACAGATAGCGAAATGGTACTTGATTACATCAGGGTCTATCAGCAAGGGTCTAGTTCAAGCACCATAGACAGTCAAAATGCTTGCGACTCATATACCTGGATTGACGCGAACACATACACTTCCAGTAACAATACAGCAACATATAATATTCCAAACATTGAGGGTTGCGATTCGACTATTGTCTTAGATCTGACAATTAACAATTCCTATTTGGGAATAGACGCTCAAACGTCATGTGATAGCTACACGTGGATGGATGGAAACACCTACACCGAAAACAACAATACGGCAACTATCGAATACACTACTGTACACGGCTGCGATTCGACAATTACATTGGATTTAGTGATAAATCAGAGTACAAGTTCTTCTCTCACAGAAACAGCATTAGATTCATATACCCTAAACGGTGTTACTTACGATAGCTCGGGAGTCTATGCTCAAACCATAAACAACAGTGTAGGCTGTGACAGTTCAATTACTTTAAACCTAACCATTGAAAGCAGTGTAGGAATAATCGAAAATAATGAGGAGATTTTATTGTATCCAAATCCAACGGATGAAAAAATTCGCGTATCTGTTCCATCTCAGTTGATTGGTGCAAAAGCAACAATAATTGATGCCTCTGGAAAAGAGATATTTAGCTATATTCAATCAAAAAAGAAAATGATTATTGACTGTACGGATTATCCAAAAGGATCCTACATTGTATCGTTCCAGAATGGAGAACGTATAAGCAAGGTGAGCTTCGTAAAGATTTGAGCTATTTGTTAGAGTTAAACTAACAGGTAAGACTTTCTAATCAGTTCATAAACTAAACTATCGGAAACATCTTGATTCACATACACGGAATTCCAATGTTTTTTATTCATGTGATATCCAGGACGTATTCCACGATATTGTTCCCTGAGCTCAACCGCCTTTAATGGGTCACATTTCATGTTAATGAATAGGAAATCTTCAGTATTAGCTAGTGCAAAAATCTTATCTTTTTTTTTGAATACAATGGTTTTTTGATCAAAAGGGAACGACTCTTCTGCGTATTCTAGTGAGTTGCAAAAGTCATAAAACTCAGAAAAATTCAAGCTTAGTGAATGGCTGGAGCGACGTCTTTATTCCCTAAATCGTAAAGCATTTTGGTGTGCTCTTTGAGGGCGCCCATAAAAGTGGCATAAGAATGATAAGGAACTTCAAACTCCTCAGCCGTAGACTTAACGATTTTGGACAACTTTCGGTAGTGTATGTGACAAATATTCGGAAATAAGTGATGCTCCACTTGGTAATTTAAGCCTCCCACGTACCAGGAGAATAATCTCGATTCGTGTGCAAAATTTGCGGTATTGTACATTTGACTAACTGCCCAATCGGCTTCAATATCTCCAGACTTGTCTGGCATAGGATACGTTGAGGTAGGAACGACGTGCGCAGGTTGAAATACGATACCTAATATAAATCCGCAGAGGAATTGCATCAACAAATAACCACTCAAGGTAACATACCAAGAAGCCGGACTCAACCAAAAAGGAAGCGCAATAAAAATGGCTGCATAAACCACTTTATTAACGATAATATTCCTCAAGTGTTTTTTAAATGTAAGTCCTTGCGTTTTTAAAAGGTCTAATTTTTTGTAACGCATTGCTTGAGAATAGTCTTTATTGATAAACCAAGTAATGGTCATTAAACCATAAAAGAAATAGGCATAAAAATGTTGGAACCGGTGAATTTTATACCTTTTGGTGTGTGGCGAAAATCTTAATATAGCAGGGGGAGGGGCAATGTCTTCATCATAATTTGTGACATTGGTGTAGGTATGGTGAAGTACGTTATGCTGAATCCGCCAATTTGCAGGATTTCCAGCCAATATGATAAGAATTTTACCAATGAAACTATTTACAGCAGGATTTTTAGAATAAGCACCATGATTTGCGTCATGCATCACAGACAAACCACATCCCGCCATACCAATTCCCATCAACGCCCACAAGCCTATTACAGCCCATGATTCGATGTTTAAAGTAAGAATCAATACAAATGGAATAATATACAAAGAAACCATGCAAATGGTCTTAAAAACCATAGCTGAGTTGGCATGTCTTGAGATATTTTTTTCTTTAAAATAACCGTTTACACGCTGGCGTAAAACCTTGTAGAATTCAACGTTTTTGCCTTTTACATAATTCACTGAAGAAAAGCCTATATTGTCTGCCATAGTGCAAATGTAACCATTAGTACATGGAATTGTTCAGGAATTGAATTTAATTTTAAACGGTCTGAAGCTCAAATAGCTTCTTGTAGACTCCTTTTTGCTCAATAAGTTCGGGATGGCTTCCTCTTTCTACGATTTTCCCGTTGGCGAGGACCAATATCAAATCGGCGTTTTTAATGGTGCTTAACCTGTGCGCAATAATGATGCAGGTCCTTTTTTTCATAACCTTGTCTAGTGCTTGTTGTACCAACTTTTCTGATTCAAGATCCAGTGCTGATGTAGCCTCGTCAAGAATCAATATTTCAGGGTTTTTGTAGATGGCTCTAGCAATACTAATCCGTTGTTTTTGCCCCCCGGATAACTTATTACCTCGCTCACCAATGACCGTTGAATAATTATGCTCGAATTTTGAAATAAAGCCGTGTGCATTTGCTGTTTTTGCAGCCTCTACAACCTTTTCCATGTCAGGCTCTTCTTCGCCAAATGCAATATTCGCAGCAATGCTCGCGTTGAAAAGAATGGCGTCTTGTGATACCAAGCTAATCAGGGACCTTAGCTTTTCAAGGTATAAAGAAGCAATATCTTTATTGTCTATTTCGATAGAGCCGCTTGAAACATTATAAAAGCGAGGAATGAGATTGATTAAGGTCGTTTTACCACTTCCCGACTCACCAACCAATGCTATATTTTGGCCTTTCTTGATCGTGAAATCAATTTGATCCAGTATCGCAGTGTCATTGTATTTAAATGACACATTCTTAAACCTAATTTCATCATTAAATCGATCAATTGAAATGGGAGATTTTATTTCTGTAACCACTTCATCCAGATCGAGAACCTCGTTGATTCGATCCTGGGATGCCCGAGACTTAATCATGTTGGAAATGTTTTTTGATATATTCTGAATAGGCCTAAGCAGTTGAGAAAAAACTATTACAAAGGTCAAGAAAACCTCTCCTGAAAAGGCATTGCTTGGGTCATCAAGGATCAACTTACCCCCAAACCAAACTAAACTAAGCATCACACAGGCTCCAATGGTTTCATTCAATAATGGAGATAAATCTTTTTTTCTAAACGTCCGGGTAATAAGGCGCTGGTGTTGCAAGTTGGTTCGTTTAAATCTATTTACTATAAAGGATACAGCATTAAAGGCCTTAATAATTCGTATTCCATCAATGCCTTCATCCATAGAGGAGTACAATCTACTGGTTTGTTCTTGGCTCTTTTTTGCTGTTCGTTTTAGACTTTTTCCAATTACAGAAATAACCAAGGCCGATATGGGCAAAAGAAAAAACGAAATAAGAGACAGTTGCGGACTCAAATAAATCAAGGTCGCCACATTGATAATAACCGCAAATGGTTCTCTAAATAATAGTTCTAACAAACATACAACTGCGATTTCTATTTCGTTGACATCACTGTTCATTCTTGCCATCAAATCTCCCTTTCTTTCATTTGAATAATAAGACAAAGGCAGGTTCATGGCTTTATGAAAAAGCGAATCTCTAACATCGCGAACAACGCCCATTCGAAGCTCTGACTGAAACCATACGGCTCCATATCTAAATAAATTCTTTAAAAAAAAGGCAATCATGACCGAGACACAGACAAAAAACAAGGCATCAAGAGGATTGTTTTTTACCATTGTTGACATGGTGAAGTTGTAATAATCTTTTGCGTAAACAAAAAGATCTGAAAACCCCCATTCAAAAGTCGGTTCTGCTGTGATTTCTATGTCATTGGGGTCTCTAAAAATCAATTGCAGAACAGGTATAAAGAGTACAAGGGAAAGCAAATTGAAAATGACAAACAAAAGGTTGCTTAAAACAACCATAATTGTCAAAAACTTATACTTCAGCGTGTAGTGTAATATTTCAAGGGAAGATTTAATCATTAGTGCAAAGATACATTTTTAGTTTTCGCACAATGGTATCATAGTATTCTTAAATTTGTAATATGGGATCAATACGTCAGGGTAAAATAGAATCAGTTATTCAAAGTGAGCTTGCCAGCTTTTTTCAGAAAAACAGCTCAATTTGTTTGGGGGCTATGGTGAGCGTAACAGTGGTGAGAGTTACAAGTGATTTGTCATTGGCGAGATGTTACTTAAGTATTTTTGGCGCAAAAGACAAAGCAGAAGTTTTTGAGAGTATAGAGCAAAATACCGGAAGAATTAGAGGAGATGTTGGACGAAAACTAAAAAACCTAAGAAAAATACCGGCACTTAAATTTTTCATTGACGATTCTCTTGATTATGCTTCTAAAATAGACCAGCTCCTAAAAAAATAGATATCAAAACATCATTTTATATCGCATTTAAGTATTTACGCTCGCAAAAAAAGCGAAATGTAATTACCATTATTACTCGAATTGCTATTATTGGAATTGCCGTAATTACTTGTGCCCTTGTGATATTACTTTCGGCCTTTAACGGTATGGAAAAGTTGATTGATCAAATTTACAGTGAATTTGATGCGTCAATTACGATCACACCAACGACAGGAAAAACCTTTTCTGAAACCGAAATTAACTGGAAAGAACTTTCTTCCATTAAAGACGTCAAAACGATTGCTAAAGGAAGAGAGGAGCTGATTGTGTTGGAGTATGGTCAACCCATTGAAGATCAAAAGGACTACCGAATTAAAAGAACAAATGCGAGGCTCTACGCTGTTGACGATGCGTTTTTGAATGTTACAGGATTGCCCAAACATCATAAAGGCGGAGCCCCTGTATTGCACGACCCACAAGGCCCAACGGGAATAATGGGAATAGGGTTAATTAATAAGCTTGAGGCATCAATAAATTCAGAATTCACGATTTTTCTACCGAAGAAAAACATATCAGTACGAGCAAAGCAACCATTTTTAAAAAAGAAAACACGAATATCGTCAGTACTCGTCTACCAAAATAAAATAGTAAACGAAGAAACATTTCTTTGGCCATTAAGTGATTTTAGAGAATTTGTTAAAGACACAAATAAGACAATTTCTCACATATATGTAAGAGCAGAACCTGGTGCGGACCTGATGGACCTAAAAAACAGTTTTCAACAAAAGCTGGGAGATTCATTTCAAGTCAAAACGTATCACGAAAAGAACGCGCTAATATTCAAAACAAGTAAATCTGAAAAGCTCATTTTAACCTTGATTTTAATCTTCGTCTTTATATTGGCTTGTTTTAACTTGGTGTCGTCGATTACGATGATTTACATCGAGAAAAAGAATAATTTTCTCGCCTTAAAGAGCTTAGGAATCACCCAAAAGGGTATTTTTCAAATTTTCTTTTTTCAAGGCATTATGATTTCTGCTTTAGGTGCCCTTTTAGGTGCATTATTGGGTTATCTTATATGTGCATTACAAATGAAATTTGAACCTATAAAAATCTCGGCGAATCAAGCTTATCCAATCGGATTTTCTTGGATAGATTTTTCCACGATTGTGGTTTCAGTAGGCATTTTAACAGTTCTATTTACGTTTATTACGGTTAAATTATTGACGAGGAACGATTAGAATGGTGCTTAAGCCATAATTTTTTAATGTTTTCAATCGCTTTTAATTAAAATAAATGGGTTATATTTGCACCCAAATTCAAACAGGTATAAATGTCTAGTTTAAAAGGAAAAATTGCTCAAGTTATCGGCCCAGTTGTTGATGTTGCCTTTGAAAAAGAGGTAGAGCTCCCAAAAATTTATGATGCCTTAGAGGCATTTAAGTCAGATGGAACAAGAGTTGTTCTTGAAGTTCAAGCACACGTTGGAGAAAACTCTGTTCGTGCAATATCAATGGATTCAACAGATGGATTTACACGTGGAATGGAGGTTGTTTCAACCGGAACTTCTATCAAGATGCCAACTGGTGAGAAAATTAAAGGAAGATTGTTTAATGTTGTTGGAGAAGCTATTGATGGAATCAATGAGGTGGAAAACAGCGACGGACTTCCAATCCACAGAGATGCACCGAAATTCGAAGATCTTTCTACTGCTACAGAAATATTATTCACAGGAATTAAGGTTATTGACTTGATTGAGCCATATGCGAAAGGTGGTAAAATCGGTTTGTTTGGAGGAGCAGGGGTTGGTAAAACGGTACTTATCCAAGAGTTAATTAACAATATTGCTAAGGGTCACGGTGGTCTTTCTGTATTTGCCGGAGTTGGTGAAAGAACAAGAGAAGGAAATGATTTGCTTAGAGAAATGCTTGAATCAGGCATTATTAAATATGGTGATGACTTCCTTCATTCTATGGAAGAAGGTGGATGGGACCTAAATAAAATTGACTTAGAGCAGATGAAAGAATCAAAAGCGACATTCGTTTTTGGTCAAATGAACGAGCCTCCAGGAGCAAGAGCAAGAGTAGCGCTTTCAGGTCTTACCATTGCCGAATACTTTAGAGATGGTGACGGAGAAGGTCAAGGGAAAGACATCCTTTTCTTCGTTGACAATATATTTAGATTTACCCAAGCAGGTTCAGAGGTTTCTGCGCTACTTGGAAGAATGCCTTCAGCGGTAGGTTACCAACCAACACTTGCTACAGAAATGGGAGCGATGCAGGAAAGAATTACTTCTACAAAAAGTGGTTCAATTACATCCGTACAAGCGGTATATGTGCCTGCGGATGACCTTACAGATCCAGCACCAGCGAACACGTTTGCTCACCTTGATGCAACAACGGTATTGTCAAGAAAAATTGCAGAGCTCGGTATTTATCCAGCAGTTGATCCTTTAGATTCAACATCAAGAATTTTGACTCCAGAAATAGTTGGAGACGAACATTATGATTGTGCTCAACGCGTTAAAGTAACTCTTCAACGTTACAAAGAACTGCAGGATATCATTGCCATCCTAGGTATGGATGAGCTTTCTGAAGAAGACAAAATGATTGTGCATCGTGCAAGAAGGGTTCAGAGATATTTATCTCAGCCATTCCATGTTGCTGAGCAATTTACTGGTCTTCCAGGAGTTTTAGTAGATATTCAAGAAACAATTACTGCATTTAATGATATCCTTGATGGGAAATACGACAAGTATCCAGAAGCAGCCTTTAACTTAAAAGGTGGTATTGAAGATGTTATTGAGGCAGGAGAAAAAATGCTTTCTGAGGCATAATCACTATGAAATTAGATATAATTACTCCGGAGTCAGGTATTTTTAGTGGAGAGGTAACAGCTGTTTCTCTTCCAGGAAAAGATGGGATTTTTCAGGTGCTTAACAATCACGCCCCTATCATCTCTGCCTTGTCTGAAGGAATTCTTTCTATTGACTTAGAGAGCCCATTAAGTGAAGAACAAAAAAATGAGGCAATTGAAATCGAATCACCAGAAAAAATTTCTGTAAAGATTAAAGGTGGCGTTGCCGAATTGACAAACAATAAGCTGATCGTTTTAGCAGAATAAGGAATAATTATTGAGTAACGCTTGTTGCTCTACGGTTCTTATATGTTAAGACATGTTAAGCCTTTTAATTTAAGGTTTGACACAAGAATGTTTACTTATCTTCGTTAAGCTTTACAATGAGTGATTTAAGTCATATCGATCTGAATAATGTTCCAGAACATGTAGCCATCATCATGGATGGTAATGGTCGTTGGGCAAAAAGTCATGGGGAAGACCGCCTCTTTGGTCATTCCAAAGGCGTAGAAGCGGTACGTGAAACATTGAAAACCGCCACAGAGCTCAAGGTAAAGTATCTCACGCTTTATGCTTTTTCTACCGAAAACTGGAACCGCCCTCAAAAAGAGGTTGAAGGTTTAATGAATTTACTGGTTCATTCATTGTCAAACGAAGTTGATGAAATGAATCAAAACGGAGTGAGACTTCAAGCCATAGGAAACATTAAAGGATTGCCTGAAGACTGTCAGGGCAGCTTGCAAAATGCGATTGAAAAAACAAAAGCCAATAAAGAGATTACTCTTGTTCTTGCATTAAATTATAGCTCTAAATGGGAGATTACGGAAATGGTTAAAACGATATCTAAGAAGTTAACCAAAAATGATATCACGGAAAATGATATCACGGATGAATTAATTTCCAAAAACCTTACCACTAGGGGCATTCCCGACCCAGAACTTTTGATTAGAACAAGTGGAGAACGAAGAGTAAGTAATTTTTTACTTTGGCAGATTGCCTATACAGAATTCGTGTTTTTAGACATCTTTTGGCCAGATTTTGGAAGAAAACAATTTGTTGGAGCCGTTTATGATTTTCAAAATCGAGAAAGAAGGTTTGGTATGGTATCAGAACAAATAAATATTATAGAATGAGAATATTAGGCGTATTTATTTTGTGCTTTATCTTTCCATTTACAGGCTCTGCACAAATAGGCGGATCATTGTCAGAACTGGACTTTTCCTATTTAAGCCCTAAAGAATATGAGCTTGGTCCGATAAAAATATATGGTGCCAACAACTATGACCATCAAGCGATTAAATTAATTGCAGGATTGCGACAAGGCCTACCTATTACACTTCCAAGTGAGCAAATCAATACTGCCATTAAAAACTTGTGGAACGAGGGATTGTTTTCTGATATATCGATCTACGCTGAAAAAGAGATTTCAGGCATTGTATATTTAATTATCGAATTAAAACCAAGACCAAAACTTTCAAGATTTAAGTTTACGGGTGTTTCAAAACGGGAAGCAGATAAAATCCGCGAAGAAATATCGCTTTTTTCGGGAAAAACCATAACTGAAAACCTAGTGTTTCAAACCAGAAATCAAATTAGAGGTTTCTTTCGAGAAAAGTCTTTTTACAATGTCAAAGTGAATATCGACAGAATTAAAGACACGGTAATTAACAACTCTGAGCTTTTTGTAATCGATGTCGAGAAAGGAGAGAAGGTTGGAATAAAAGAGATTAAAATCAACGGTGTCATTAGTGTTCCAATGTGGAAATTAAAGCTGGCAATGAAGGACACAAAACAGAAATCATTATTGAGAATCTTTAAAAGGTCAAAATTTACGCAATCAAGTTATGAGACAGATAAAGAAGCATTATTGGCTAAGTTTAATGCAGTCGGCTTGCGTGATGCAGAAATAGCATTCGACACCGTATATCAATTAGATGAAAAAAACCTAGTTATTGACCTTACAATTAATGAAGGAGGCAAGTATTATTTTGGAGATATTTCATGGACAGGAAATACCAAGTATCGTTCCTCTTACCTAGATACTATTCTCGGAATTAAAAGAGGTGATTTATACAACAAGTCTCTTTTGGAACAACGGATTTTTGGTAATGGAGACGGTCGAGATATTTCATCTTTGTATATGGATAGAGGCTATCTGTTTTTTCAAGTCATTCCAGTCGAAACCAATGTGACCGATAGACATATCAACTATCAAGTGAGAATGCTTGAGGGCAAAGAAGCACGTATTGGTAGCGTAACCATTAGAGGCAACACCAAAACAAATGATTATGTCATTCTGCGAGAGATAAGAACGAAACCGGGAGACCTGTTTAACAAAGCAGACATAATGAGAACCCAAAGAGAACTCGCTCAGTTGGGTTACTTCAACGAACAAGCCTTTCAGGTAAATCCTCTACCAAACCCTGCGAAGGGAACGGTTGACATTGAATATGTTGTAGAAGAAAAATCCTCGGATCAAATCGAATTGTCCGGAGGTTATGGTGGAGCAGGACCAACCACGAGCGGAAGAATTATTGGTACGTTGGGGCTGACATTTAATAATTTTTCAACAAAAAACTTCTTTAAAAAAGAGGCTTGGAGCCCATTACCTGGTGGAGATGGACAAAGACTTTCAATTAGAGCACAGTCAAATGGGCGTTTTTATCAAGGCTATAATTTCTCCTTTACGGAGCCTTGGTTAGGGGGTAAAAAACCGAATTCATTATCGTTTTGGATAAACAATACAGCATTGAGTTCGAATGGTTTGTTAAGAACCAATCCAGATTACAACGGTTTGTCAATAACAGGAACGGGGATTGGTCTTGGAAGAAGAAAAAAGTGGCCAGATGATTACTTCACTGCTTATTATGAATTGAGTTATCAATATTATGATGTGGTAAATGATTTCCGATTCCCTTTATTTACACAGGGATATGCAAATGATATCGCGTTCAAATACGTGCTTCAACGTAGCTCGGTAAGTGCACCAATTTACCCTCAAAGTGGCTCAAACTTTAAGTTTACTGCAAAAGCGACCTTACCATATTCATTGTTTACTGACATTGATTATTCTACCGCCTCAAATCAAGATCGATTCAAATACCTTGAGTATTATCGGTTCCGTTTTACGGGAGAATGGTATATTCCTCTTTCTCCAAATAAAAAATTAGTTCTAATGCCAAGAGTTGGATTTAGTTATATTGGAGCCTACAATAAAGAGAAGGGAGTAACGCCATTTGATCGCTATTCTATGGGAGGAAGTGGCCTGTCCGGTGTCAATCAGCTTGGAGGAAGAGAAATTATTGCTTTAAGAGGTTACGAAGATCAATATGTATCCTCAGCTGGAGGCGACCCGATTATTGCCAAATACACCCTAGAATTACGATACCCTATATCATTAAACCCATCAGCCACATTTTATGCGCTCACTTTCGTCGAGGCGGGAAATACGTATCCAACATTTGAAAATTTCAATCCGTTTAATGTAAAAAGATCTGCGGGTATTGGCATACGTGTATTTCTTCCGATGTTTGGAATGCTTGGTCTCGATTATGGGTTTGGTTTCGACAAACTTGACTCATGGGCAGATGGTTTTGGTAACGCAACAGATCAATCGATAGATCAAAGAGGTTTTTATCCCAAGCTCAGCTTTACCATAGGAATGAATTTAGGGGAGCTTTAATCCCCTTGGTTTTAGCCTTGATTTTATTTTGAAATAGGCTCTTTTTTTCATACTTTTCGTATCCAAATATATCTACAACAATGAAACTAAATTCACTATTAGCATTGATCCTGGCGTCACTAAGTAGCGCTTCTTGGTCTCAACAGTATATAATTTCATCAACTTATATGAATACGACACCTCAAGTCACGCTTGCGAGTGTTGCAAATTTACCACTTGAATACGATGTTGAAACATACAAGATTATTTATAATACCATTGATGCACTAGGAAACCCTACCATTGCTTCAGGCGCTTTTTGCTTTCCGATTTCGGAAGGCTGTTCAAACTTTCCTATAGCAGTATACGAGCACGGGACCAGTCTGAGAAAAGTAGACGTTCCTTCCTACGATGTTCAGGAAACCTATATAGGAAAGATTTTTTCGGCAGGAGGATATAACGTAGTTATGCCTGACTATTTAGGAATGGGAGAAAGCCCAGGCCTTCATCCATATTGTCACGGAGCATCTGAGGCAACGGCAACCGTCGACATGATCCGCGCTGTTCGTGAGGCACAAATGTTGGATATGATCCCCGGTATGACAGCAGACAATGGGGAAATGTTTCTAACGGGATATTCTCAAGGAGGACATGCTGCAATGGCAACACATAAATATGTTGAGGAAAACAACCTTCTTAGTGAATTCAATATTTTAGCCTCGGCACCTTGTTCTGGGCCTTATGAAATTACAGGAGCAATGGCTGATACCATTTTGGCAGCTTCATATTCGAATCCAGGTTATATTGTTTATTTAATGGCATCATATCAGTCGGTTTACGGAAATTTGTACAATACCTATTCTGATATTTTGCGTTCTCCCTATGATCAAATTGTAGAGCCGTATTTTAATGGTAACAATACCACTTTGGGAATGGGAAGTCTCAACGATCAGCTTCCTACTATTATACAAGAACTCGTTGTGGATTCGGTGGTTCAGAATTTCTTGAATTCCGCTTCTGATTTTTCTCACCCATTATGGCAAGCCATGTCAGACAATGACAATCATGATTGGGTTCCAACTCGACCTGTTCGAATGTATTATTGTACGGGCGATGAGCAGGTTTCATTTCAAAATGCCATCGCAGCTGAAGCGACTATGCAGGCCAATGGAGCCGAAAATGTAGAAGCCATATATATGGGTGACGGGATGCACAATGAGTGTATTTTACCTTCTTTGTCTGATGTATATTATTGGTTCGACACGTTACGAACACCATGTAACACAAATGGTTTAGAGGTCATTAAGCTGGATGGTGTAGAAATGTTTCCCAACCCTGTTATTGACGAATTAGAGATTAAAATAGTGAGCCCAGGCAAAAATCAAATCATCATTTCAGATGGCTTTGGTAAGCAAGTTGAGCACATTCAAAATGTTCAAAACAGCATCAAAATCTCAATGTCAGCTTATGATTCGGGATGTTATTTTATAGAGGTTCGAATGAAAGATAGATCAGTGGTTCAAAAAATCATTAAAGATTAGCTCCCCTAACCTGCTAGAAAATCAAAATTAACGTTCACTGCTTTTTGATCTTGGATTCCAAAAGAATATTCATACGAGCTTTCTGGACACCAATCGAGATCTTCTATATACGCTTCCTCATACACAGATAAGATAAATACGTCTTTATTTTCATCATAAGAGATAGAGATTTCATCTAGGCAATTGCATTTAAAAGATTCAAATAAAATCTCTGCTCCATAAGAGTTTCCTTTTTTTAGTTCCTCTGGATCAGCTACTTTTAAAAAGTCTATAAGCTGTTGTTGACTAAAACCCACAGCATCTTCAGAAGAAGTTTGAAGTTTCCCGTAAAGGTCTTCAACGAATCTAGAATCAAAAATAATTTTTTCTGGCTTTACCTCCTTTGAAATAACTGCCGGTTCATTTGTTTCACATGAAGAAACGATTACACCAAAACAAAAAAAGAAAACTATAGATTTTATAAAATTCATAGTCAAAGTTAATCAATATCTCACATCAGTGATTTCCTCGAAAACACTCTAGCGTGTTTTAGGAATTTTTAGAGCCTAAGATAGGCCATTAGATCTATTCATTTATTCCTCAAACGTTTCGACGAGCTCGCCCATTTTTCCATCTTGAAAGTCAGATACCGCTTGCTGTAATTCTTCATTGTTATTCATTACAAATGGCCCATAAGAAACCACAGGTTCACCAATAGGCTCTCCAGACAAAATAATAAATTGCGAAGCTTCTGATATATTTATGTTTAGCAAATCACCATCATTTTTGTACCAAATCATCGTTTTGGGTGGGACCTTTTCATCGTCAACTGATAAACTGCCTTTTAAAAGATATAATAGGGTATTATAATGTTTTGGCAATGGCAATTCAATTGAACAAGCCGAAGTGGCGTCAATTCGAAGTAATGTCTGTGGACTGTATGTTTTTGCCGGACCAAGAACCCCCATAAAACTTCCCGCAACAACGCCAATGCATGTGTTTTCTAATTTTATTTTAGGCGTTTGTTCTGCAGAAAGTGGCAGGTAATAAGGGGCTTCCATTTTATACTTTGCCGGAGTATTCACCCAGAATTGTATAAATTCTTGCTCTCCGCCATTCAGGACAAGGTCTATACCAGGTCTTTCACTATGAATTATTCCATTTCCAGCATGCATCCATTGGGTTCCACCATCTGATACCACCATGTTATTTCCAATAGAATCTTGATGTCTAACGCTCCCTTTAAAGATAAAAGTAACTGGGGAAAATCCTCTATGGGGATGTGGGCCAACACCGAGTTCTTTTTGATTTCCACCAATTTTAATAGGCTTGTCCCAATGGTGAATGAGTAAAAATGGGTCAATGTGATCAACTGATCTGAACGGAAGCGGTTGGTCCAATAAGTGCCCTCCCATATTTATTCTTTGGGCTGGAATGATTTGTTTTACGGTACGTGTAGACATATTTCTTAAATAAACAACAAACATAAAGAAAGGTGCTGAGCCTCCTAGTATTTTTAATTTACGAATTTAATTTATCTAATGAGAAACAGTAACCTTTAACCTAATTTTAAGACCCAATTTCATAGTATAGACCAAGAGTGGCTTGTAGGCTCTTATTGAAATAGCTCATTGAGCCTCTATAACCAAAAAGACCTCTTAAAAACGGCAGACTGCCGCCTAAAAAAAAACTCGGACCAATACCATTTATATGTTCATGTTCTCTTATGAAATAGAAACCTGCTGTAGCTCCAAAACCGATATAGAAAATTTGATAGTCAGTCACATCACGGTACCATTTTTCAACACTATTAAAGTACATTTCTAAAGCAAGCGGAAGCTCTGCTCCAAATGTAATAGTTCCGGAATTCGTACTAGGAGAACACGTAAGAGACGGATATGCACTTGCTCCGAAGCTAAAAGATTTTTCCGGATTATTTACATACGTTGATTTAAAAAATAGGGAAGGTGCAATGGCTTCTTGATCATTACTGATCTGTAGTGCTTTAACTTGTAGACCAATGGAAGGGTAATAATTTTTTTCCGGATTGGACTGCGAAAACCCTATTGAACTTAAAAGTAAAAATAAGAAGGAACATGTAATTAAGGTATATTTTTTCAAAACAGTAAGGAGGTATTTAGTATTGTTTATAGCTTGATTTTAAATAAAATACAAATATAATGCCAATCAGCATGTTCAGGTTTTTCCAAAAATTAGAACTTATCTATTAACTGAGAAGTTGTTTGTTTTGCTCTAAAAAATTTTCCATAACCGGAAGAATTTCTTCTAAGCTTTCCCTTCCAAATCCAACGCGAATTAACTTGCCTGGATGGTCAAACATTTCAGCAGGGATGGTCATAATACCTGCTTTTTTTACGAGGTTGTTGCTGAAATCTAAAGAGGAACAATTGATATTTAACTTCACAAATGCAGTGGAACCAGACTTGGGAGGAATAAAGGAGGAAATGATATCTTGAGTTTGAGCAAATTCTTCAAACAACTTGATGTTTTGCTGTATTTTATCAATGTTGGGTTGTAGAAAATCGTCAATGTGGTTTAAGGCAATAATCGAGAGGATCTCGCTTGGAGCGCTGCTACAAATACTTAAGTAATCTTTATAAGAGATGACCCGATGAATTAAATCCAAATCATTACACACCAACCAACCCGTTCTTAATCCAGCCAGACCAAAAGATTTGGAGGTTCCCCATAGACTGATGCCTTTTGAGTATAAATCACTTATCGGAGGGAGCTCCGCATCAGGATTGGCAAGTAGCTTGTGATACATTTCATCTGAAAAAATATAGCAATCGTTTTTTTTAGCAATACTGACAATTTTAGTGAGCTCACTTAATGTTAGGTAGCTTCCCGTCGGGTTGTGTGGGAAATTGATAATAATAAGCTTTGTGTTTTCCCGAACAAGATGTTCCAATTGATTTGGATCAAACTCCCAATTTTCATTTGGTTTCCAATAGGAGATTTCACAACCGATTGAATGCACCACTTCATGTAGCGATTGATAGGCAGGAGCAACAGCTACCACATGGTCTTTTTTTTCAAGAAGGACCTTCATGCTTATGTAGTTCAATTCACCAGGAGAACCAACGACGACCTCCTCAATATTATTTGTGTTATAAAATTGTGTAATTGACTCACGGAGTATTGGGTTTCCAGCACTTTCTGTGTATCCAAGCTTGATGTCGTTCCACATTTTTAGTTCTTGAGCACTTGCAAGGTCTAAAACATAATTCTGCTCAAAACCATCACAGTCAGAACTCGACAATAGGTACTTAGCGGTAAATTCATGTTGAGCAAAATACCTTTCTAGCTTAAAATCTTTCATTTTCATTTGTATCCGATATTTTTGGAGAGTGCAATTTTACTTTTTGCAAAATGTCCAGAACCGAAAGCAATTTCCTTCCCTTCTTGGTTGTAAAGAGTTGATTCAGCAAAATATAGGTTCTTTGATTGATGTCGTAATGAACCTATGGCTGTGATTTTACCATTATCGATAGGGCGTGTAATATTTGTGTTAAACGAGGTAGTCAACAAAAAAAAGTCGTCAACCATTGAGTGAGCTGCAAAATATGCCGAATCGTCCAGCAACTTAAAATACACGGATCCATGAATGGCATTTAGAGCGTGGAAATATTTTTCGGAGATGACAAGAGATATTTCAGCCCTGCCTTTATCAATCGTACATTTTGTGGAGTCATAAATTTGTGTATTCACATTTGCATTCAAATACATGGACCTCAAACTATCAAAATGTTTGGCATCAATCATCTTTTATTGAATCACCAGTTTTTGTTTTTGCTCAAATACATCGGTCCGAATGCTAACCTGGTATATACCAGAGGGATATTGAGATGCATCAATAAAGAAGTTCTTCTCTCCTGCAGAAACCTCACCGCTAAAGATTTCTTTTACAACTGATCCTTTAAGATCGATCATTGTGATTTTTATGTTTTGAGCTTTATTGCAAACTACCGGAATGACGGTAATGGCTTTCGCTGGGTTGGGATAAATCTTTTCTAGTTCAAGAGATTTGCCCTCAGCTAGGTTTGCTGTTCCTGCATCCATTACATCAAACTTATGATATCCTTCAGGAGCGGGGAAAGGATGTACACCTTGTTTTCCGTTAGCAGCGATGCCCTCGATATAGTAGTATATTGTTGTCCCAAGGGGTTGTGCCGGAATATCTGCATTCCATTGATCTCCATTATTGTTGGTCATCGGTAACTCTACATAAGAATCGGTCAAATTTGTTTTGTACCACAATGAAGCAGATGCAATTCCATTTCTGTGTAAAATGGTAGCACTAGCCATATAATCGTTTTGAGTGTCCGAGGTATTTTCAAGTTTTTTATGAGAAATATATATCGGCTCACTCACCCCTACGGTGTGCGTAATGCAATGAATCCCCCCTCCACTGGAAATAAGGTTTTGCCCTGAGTTGTCAATGTCTATAGGTGCAATCGTATATCCGGGTAAATTCTCCTCTAATATGCGAAAAGCGATAGTGTCGTACTCTGTTCTGTATGTTGGAAGGAGAATCGTATTATTAACAAAAGTCAAATTTGTATATGTTCGATAATAAGCATTTGGCGGAAAATTCCCACTAGTTGCCGAAGGTTGGGGAATACGCACAACTTTGAGAGGGGTTCCAAATTTTGTTGTGAAATTATCGATCACATACTGTATGTTGGCTTCAATTTGTGGACCATCGGAGGTCCCGATTGGATACTCCCCAATTAATAAGGTTTCTTCATCTAAAAGTTTCATGTGCATATCAATGTGGTGAATTTCGTCATAAGGCAGCACCGTCATTTTGATGTATTCATCAATCCCCATCCAGTCTTGAAAAATTTGATCAAGCTCTTGTTCTGTATGATCCGGATAATTTAAAGACCCGAAATCACCGTTCCCATCGTTTTCATCCAGAATTAGATTAGAGGAAAAAGCAATTCCGTCACCGTCAGACATCCAGTTACCTCCCGTGGACATTACTTTTGTTGGATTTGCAGAAGTAGAGTAAACGTCAATACCTAAATGTTCCCCATAGGCATCAGGCATGGCATCGTCAGATGGCCTAGGCCTGTTGTAAATCCAGTCTGTTAAGAAAACGTCTTCCACCATATTGGCATAACAGGTATTTGCTCCATAATCTCGAATCCATACTGAATTGAAAGGGACTTCTAAATAGTCTATATTGACATCCGGAACTCCTTGACCATTAAGAAAAGATTTAACACTATTGGAATCTGAACAATGTATGATTACTGTGCATTCTTCTTGAGCCGCATCAATGATTTGTTTGTGAATCGTATTGTACTGTCCAGTCCAAGTGATCACAAGTGCTTGAACCTCTTCCCACTCAGCAGCAGTTCTAATATTAGCATATGGAGGGGGAGTCGTTATTCCTTTATTGTCAAAAGAAGACAGATAAGAATCCATAATGGTTCTTTCGTAGTCGGTCATGTATTTTGGAAGGTCTTTGTTTTGTGCCTTTGTTTGGGACAGGCAGAAAAATAAGAAACTAATAAATAGAAGCAATTTGAAATTTTTCACACTCTTAATTTTGAGGGTTAAAGTTAAGAAAAGTATTGGTCAACGGTTTGGCTAAGCTGCGTTTTAATGCAGTTTAGGTTTTGTTATGTTGGGTTATTCTTAATTGAAGTTGGTCGCACATCCTAAATTTTCATTGTAAGGTTGTATGTAATTCCAAAATGCTTTTCCAGCGCTTTCATAGTAGTTAATTGAATAATTCATTTTTGTGTTTGAACCAACTAAATAAATATATTCATTGCAGCCGTATGAGTACTCCTTATTAAAACAAACTATTGCAAAATAGTAAGTCTGATAATCAATATAGACATTATAAAAAGTTACTTTAGAAATTGCATCACTATTGTTACTTGTGCCATAACTTTCGGATTTCACATAATTCATCCATTCTTGGCAACTCTGAGAATATCCAGATGATATCGTTAAAGCAAATATGGCGTAAATCAAATGTTTTTTCATGAACATAGATTTAATTAAACATAACGAGGAGCTAAACGTAATACGTTTATTTCCTGAGTTTAATAATCAAATATTAGAGAAGTTATCTAAAGGCTTATTTGTTGTTAGCTTGCCCTAATTATCGGCTATTTCCCAAAACGTATTGGTCTTAAAATAGCATGTTTGTTTTAAGGAAGCCTTTTAAAGTTATAGATGACGAATCAATCCACGTTTATGCTACTTTAAAAGCGTGATTAATTCAAAAAAGGTAAATTGCAGATATGATTCCAACATATAGTTCAGATAAAACAATTAAAAAAGGAATTGTAGTCAATCATTTAGAACAGCTTAATGAATATGATTTTACAATGCCCCACAGGCATGATTATTTTGAGTTTTTTTATTTTACAAGTGGTGGAGGTACCCATAGTATTGACTTTAAGGAATTTGAGATTCATGACAATTCCGTTCATATCGTAGCTCCTGGACAGGTACATCAGATGAATAGGGCCTTAGATTCAGAGGGCTATGTAGTCCTTTTTGAGCTCTCGGCATTGAATCCACCGAGTGTTATTGAGAGCTTTTTATTTGAGCACATATGTATGAGTGCCGAGGAGCTAAGCCCTACTTTCCGTTTTGATGAGCGTTTGATGCAGCCACTGAATGAACGGATTAAACATATTTATGAAAGCTATAAGCGTTCAGCACTCTTAGATCAACTGCGCCTAGTGAATGAAATGCAGTTGTTTTGTCTTTCTTGTATGGAGGAGGCTGGTGAGATCGATAGTCCTATTGATTCAGATTATTTAAAGTTTCGAAGATTCCTAAATTCAAATTTCAAGGTCTACAAAAAAGTAAAGGATTACGCTGAAAAAATGAACCTGACCGACCGCGCATTGAATGATTTGGTAAAACATAATTCAGGAAAAAGCGTGAGTGAGGTCATTTATAGGCAAATCGTAATGGAGGCAAAAAGGCTACTGCGCACAGGGATATCTATAAAGGAATCAGCCTATGCCTTGAATTTTGAGGACCCAGGTCATTTTTCGAAATTTTTCAAGAACAAAACGGGCATGTCTCCAAGTGATTTTCAAAATCATACATGATTTCTGCAGAAAAGTACATGGTAGGGTCTTTCAATCCCCTTTAACTTTGTATTTAACTTTAATACTTACATTATGAAAAACAGTTTACTAATATTTGTCTTCATTGCAATATGGAGTCTAGGATTTACACAAACATGGAATAAGGTTATAGTACCTACCTCTGAAAATTTAAACGACATCGAATTTCCTGATGGGACAACAGGTGTCGGTTATATTGGTGGTGACAATGGTGTTCTGCTAAAAACAGTAGACGGGGGTCAGTCCTGGATGAATATAGATTACGCAGGTATAGCTTCCTCGGAATTTAATCCTTTGAGATTTCTTGATTTAGAATTCGTTTCAGATGAGGTTGGTTTTACAACCTTTGGTCACGACGTTGGTTGGAGTTTATATAAGACGATCGATGGTGGATTGAATTGGACCGAAATAATTGAATCTGCCGAGATTGAGTTATCGGGTTTTTGTTATAAAAACACCATCGAGGTTATGGATGAAAATCACTTTTTCATAGGAGGAAGGGGATGTTTTATGGGGCCAATGATTGTAGAATTCAACAATGGTGAATGGTCTTTGAAAGATGTGGAGACAGAGCTGTTTAATAGTGGTGAGTACGTTCAAGATATAAAAATGCATGGCGATTTGGGTATCGCATCCACGAGTAGTAGTGAGTTTTTACGAACAACTGATGGGGGTCAAAGCTGGTCCTCAATTACATCTCCTATACTTTCACCTGAAGACAACCTTACGGATGTGATCATTATTAATGATACAATTATGTATGGGGGTCTGAATAATCTTGGTCCGTCGATTTATTCGTTTTTTGAGTCCACCGATTCGGGTGCGACTTGGTCTCAGGTTCTTATTGAAGGGGATCTTATCATGTATGCTTCGTGGTTTACTTTTGAACAAACCAACAACGGAGTTGTACATGCTAGTGCAACTAATGACATTAATGATCATTATATGCATAGCTCAATTGACGGCGTTTGGAGCTACGAGCTTATTGATGAAAAAGTGCTGGCAGTTGGTTCTTATGGATTGAACAATGCGTTTGGTGTAGGTGAAAATGGCTTTGTGTGCTTCAATGGTAGTAATGCCGGTATCATTGAGCAAAGTATTGAGGCTAAGGTCTATCCCAATCCGGCGTTGGATTTCATCACGATAGAAATAGATAGTCAAAATGAGACAGATGTTAGGGTATATGACCTACTTGGCGCCTTAGTTCATCAAGCACCTGTCAAAAGCAATATGACAATAGACATCTCCCAATGGAAATCTGGTATATATACTTTAAAGCTAGAAAACACTGCTCATGTTTTGATTAAGAAATTCGTCAAAACTTAAGTAGATCAATGCACTCAAAAAAACCCCATCAAGTAGTTGATGGGGTTTTTTTATGCCTTTTTTTAATTTTTGGAATAAGTATATATTTTAACAGCATAACGTTACGGCTAAACCAAGTTATGCAATTTGGTTTAGGTATTGTTATAATTTATTTTCCTTTTCATACTCATCTAATTCTCTTTCATATTTAGACTTGTTTTTCAATTTTCGGAGCTGCCCAATTATCAGTAACGAAATTGTGGGTAAAATTAATCCAAAGATGAACCACGCTCCATGATTGCGATTTTGCTCTTTAGCTATACGCCTTATCATGAAAGCAATGCCAAAACGCAAAATAGGACCGAAGAATAGCAAAAAAAACCATTTATCTTCTAGCTTTTCAGCTTGATAAGGAAAGTTTACCAGAAAAAAGTAAATGCCGAGATTGGCTAATAATAGAAACACACCACCCCACGTTGCATCATAATCTTTTTCATAGACTAAGTCGTATATCTCACTGTCTTCAGTAACAGGAAGTGGCGGGGGTAATGACTTGAAGTATGTGGTCAGATCGGGTATTTCACTTGCTTTTGTCCAATTTTCAAGACCTTTATGCCAGATCAACGTATCTGAAGTTATTGTATTTGAATCTATTTCAGAAACGTTGATTGGTCCAATTTTTCGCCCGTTTTTTTCAAAATAAATTTCCATCAATTAGCATTTTGATTAAATATAATGCAATACAATCGCGTTAATGTATTCTTTTTTTTAAGATTACCGTGTCCCACCGAGCTTTTCAATTATGTAATTGATTTTATATTCAAAGTGATTTAAAATTATTTTTTCATGTTTGATATCGGATTGTTTTAGGTCTTCAGGTGACATAGATTGAAAGTACTCTGTAACGGATATTAAATCTTCTTTTGTATAATTAACATAAGCAGCATAATATCTCCAACGCTCAAATGTTTCGAAAGAACATTGCTTATTTATCTCTATTATTTTTTGATCACTCCAGTCATTCTTACTAGTGTAAAAGGAAATTCTTCTTTGTTTTATCTGGTTAAATGCATCTTCATAATTGCATATACTAACCAGACTATCAATTAATACCTGGTTAGCTTTTTTAGCCATATATTCTTTCGGGGGCATGGTTGGGAGGCCTTCTTTTAAGTTGTCTGAAATACAACTCATAAGGATTTGATGAGAACTTTTGTCTGAAAACATTGCTTCCATGTGGCCTTGGGTGAAAAAATAATTTATTTGGTTTTTTGTATATGTTGGGATTAATTTATCAGCCATGCAATTACAGAAGCCATAAACACTGTAGGGCAGTGCCGATTCTGGCATGCTAGCCCCCATATTTTGTATACACACGTCCATAAATGCACTTTTGGGCCCCATTAAAGACCCATCTGCAGTTATTATTTCTTGTCCTCTTGCCTCGTAACATACAAGGGTAATTAAAACTAATAGTACTTTGTGTTTTACTTGAGTCATTAATAGGTTATTTATAACGTTTAGTATATGGTGCGTATCCCGAAGGGTATGCACCATATACATTGTTACAGCCAGTTTATTCATTAGTTTTCTTTGTCCACAAATTGCTGATAGGATATTTTATTCCAAGTATTATGCTATAATAATCACCATTTGAGAATACAGTTCCTGTTTGTTCTGGACCATCATTTATCCAATATTTTACATCTGTTTCCACAACTCTGCTTAATCCGGTTAAATAATTTGCTGAAAGGTAAAGTCTAAGAGAATTTTTAAATTTATAATCTAAAGCAAGTCCGGCTTCAATTAGCCCATAAGATTTTTTTAGACTATATGTGGATATATCTTCGGTTCTCGTGCTGTCATTATTTGAGGAAGAGATACTACTCGAAAAACTTGAACCAGAACCGCTTGAGCCATAATCACCGTTAATCGCAAATGTATAACCAACAGTTGTGACGAGACTTAATTTATCCTTTAATAGGTTTATGCGAGCTTTTAAACGCAGTGGTATTTGATAAGCGACTAGAGCATTAGATGCACGATATCCGAAATCTTCCCCTTCAATTCTGTAACTTTCGCCATAATTATTGACGAAAAATCCAGTTTCGAGAGTAAATGTATTATTAATCTCTCGTCCAATTGTCAAGCCATAAATAGGACTAAAGAAAAAAGGTTTTGTGTAAAGCCCGTTTCCATTGTCTGTAGATTGGTAGACTTCAAATTTAGGTCCGATTTCAATTCCTAAATAGGTTGAATTTTGGCCAAGAGAAACAAATGGTAACAGCAGTAATAAGTACTTAATTCCTGATTTAATCATAATATCTGTAAACTTTAAGTTGCTTAGTTAACGGCATGTATACTAACGTATTGTTCGATTCAATTTTCAA
>Ga0206131_10002226_pt1 | contig 23854 bp, 31 predicted proteins | sample Helgoland_Spring_FD_148636 | JGI IMG/M metagenome (GOLD analysis project Ga0206131, IMG submission 148636) | Pelagic subsurface seawater microbial communities from Kabeltonne, Helgoland, North Sea - Helgoland_Spring_Bloom_20160517_1 | ecosystem: Environmental > Aquatic > Marine > Epipelagic ...
TGGCCGATGTTTCAGGGGGTGAGTAATGGGTAAGACAATCCAAGCAGAGATACAGCCTAACGTCATTGTACGCTCAAGGGGTAAGCGGCTATACCCTAACGCACACGCAAGGCTAGAGTCGTGGGCTAGGGCGTACAGGTCAGGCAGTCAGGGCGAGATTAAAAGGCTCACAGGCGCACCATACGCCGCACCATCAAAGCCAATAGGGTTTATCCTACCTGACACCGAGGAGGAGCGTATAGGCGCGGTCGTGAACAAGCTATCAAGCTATAACCGCATGTTCGTATGGTGTCACTACATCAAGCGGCCTGAATACATGGCTAAACTGTATAAGCGCGTCAAGCAAGACGAAAGTGAGACAAACGAGGCGTACAGGGGTCGAATCAAGCGTATTTACTACGATAGGCTGGGCGTTACCTATGGCGTATATCAGCAAGATTTGCGGGATGCTCAGGAGGAGTTTATAGCTAGGGGCGGTATATTTTAAAAAACTTGCAATTAATTGAAAATAGTGCTTGCACTGGACAAATATACAGTGTATAAAGGGTGCGAGGGTGGAGTTTTGCGCCCAAAGAGAATATGACTAAAAAAATACATTTAAAACTTGTTCGAAGTTTCTCAGTGGGTTTTGTCTTTTACGACCCTAAGTTAAACGGTTTTTGTTTAGAGTTTAATCTGCTTTTCTTTCGGTTGGCGTTATGGAGCAAAGGAGCGTCATGGTTTGGCTTTACTAACTACTGGGGGGCTAATTCGGGCTAATGGAGCAACTTCTAGCAATATATTTCTTTTTAGTCTTTTCTTTCGTTTTAGCGTTGCTTATAATTGTTATTAGCTTTGCATTATCTGAATATGAAAATTATAAACAAAGTCGAAACGCCTCTTAAACGTAGATATTTGGGTGTTACCAAAGTAAAGCGCAACCTTTTCGGCTATAACAAAAACCTTAGTCTGCCGAGCAATCTCGGTGGTTAAATTGCAATCTAAGGGAATCTGAACCCTAGCATAACTAGGTAGTAGGATTCACCCGCCCCACTCATTAAATTGGGTGGGGCTTTTTTATTGGTTTAATATTTACGACAAAGACCTTTATGTATAAGGGTTTAGGGTATGTTCCCGAAACAGACTTCGGCAACAATAGAATTTTATTCCATATCGGGATACAGAATAAACCCGCCACAACATCACCTATCAGGGGCTGGAAAAGCTACCACTTACGATATTGGGCGGGTAATTACACAGGAGCGCAGCAATGCCAAAGATAACAGGCAAGGGCGCAACCATAACAAAGGGTGGCACTCCGATAGCTTACGTTACAGACTACACATGGTCTGAGTCATTAGGTACGGTTTACGGTCAAAGCGAGTCAAAGCTATCTGTTAACGCAATACTAGATACGGACTTCACGCCAGAGCGTACAGGTGGCAGAGACACCTATGTTCTGTTGCCGGCATCTACGTCTAGTCAATCCATAACAATGACTAACGCAGAGATAGAGAGCGTGAGCGTAAGTGTAGGCCGTGAGTCAGTGAAGCAATCACTAACAATAACCAGCAAGAACACCGCGACCATTGCCTAACCTACCAGAGCAACACAACTCGCATAAGGTAAGGCGCACAAGATCGGCAAGCGTTAAGGCAAGACAAGGCAAGAGAGCATACGCGACATACTCCAAGCGATGGAGAGCAGACCGTAAGCAACAGCTAGACAGACAGCCATTGTGTGAGCATTGCCTAGCATACGGCAGATACACGCCAGCTAACGAAGTAGATCACATCAACGGAAGTGCAAGCAACGAGGCAGATTACACACCTGATAACTATCAGAGCTTGTGTAAGTCCTGCCACTCAAAGAAAACGGTAAGACAATGATACAAACATCACACAACATCAAAGGATGGATAGCAACCTGTACAGATACAGGTAAAACGGCAACAGCTACATTTGACGAAGGTAAAGGCATCGCACAGGAGCGCCTACAAGACGCGCTAAAGGCTGAGTCTACCGATAACACTAAGACAAAAAGAAAGTGGCGTGAGCGAGACACGGAGGGCTAGGGGGTGCGAATCCTTGTCACCTTACATCCTACAATACGACCGACCTCCTTTTTTTTATACCCGCAATTGAAACATTATGCCGCAACCTAAGAAGCCCACCAAGATACTTGAGCTTAGTGGCGCGTTTAAGAAAGACCCACAGCGTAAACGTGGCGCAGAGCCACAACCTACGGAGGGTATAGGGGATTGCCCTAAACACCTAAGTGATAGCTACGCTGTTATTTGGAACGAGATTAAGAGTAATTGTGTTGATGGTGTTTTAACCATCCAAGACCGCCATGCTTTGGAGTTGGTTGTTACTGGCATCCATGAGGTGCGGCATGGTATCGAGACAGACGATGGTATTAAGCAAGTCGGCGGTGCTGAGAGAGACAGAGTGTTTAAACAGCTTGGACGTTTTGGGTTAACGCCTAGTGATCGAAGTAATGTTGTCGTTAGTCAGCCTGAAAAGAAAAAGGGCGGGTTTAAGAGTTTAAAGTGACAGGCTCGGAGCGTTTAGAGAGATACATTAACGATGTATTAACTAAGCCAAAGGACTATCCAGAAACGATAGTGCAGGCGTGTCAAAGGTTCGTTGATGACATGAACCGCAAAGATATATATTTTGACGTTGGTGCGGCTAATAACGCGATAGAGAATGTCGAGTTAATGCCTCACACTAAAGGCAAATGGAAAGATAAGCCCACAATACTAGAGGATTTTCAGTGCTTTTGGATTGGCTCTCTGTTTGGTTGGAAGTGGACCAAGAATGATTTTAGGCGTTTTCGTTACGCTTACGTTCAAGTTCCAAGAAAGAACGGCAAGAGCCATATTGTAATTTGCATTGCGCTAGTGATGTTTGGCTGTGATGAAGAACAGGGCGCAGAGGTTTACTTAGGCGCGACTTCTCAAGAGCATAGCCGAGATTTATTGTATCGACCGGCAAAGTATATCGTTAATCATTCAGATGATTACCGCGAGGCTTACGGTGTAGAGGTTGGGGCTACTTCAATGGTTCAGCCCGACAATAACGCGACATTAAAAACGGTTATTAAAAAGCCTGACGATGGGGCTAGTCCTCATTGTGCGGTTGTTGACGAATACCATGAGCACGAGTCAAGCGATCAGTACGACACGTTCAATACTGGCATGGGTTCGCGTGATCAGCCTTTGTTACACATCATAACAACGGCTGGCGGTGACTTAGGTTCGCCATGCAAGTATGAGTATGATGATTGTAAGCGCGTATTGCGTAAGGAAATAGAGGCAGATACTAAGTTTATTCTAATTTATGAGCCTGATGAGGGCGATGAATGGCACGACCCAAAGATTTTAAAGAAGGTCAACCCATGTTTAGGGGTGTCGGTTAACGAGGATTACTTGTTAGACCAGCTAGAAATTGCCAAAGTCTCAGCAGAAAAGCAGAACATTTTTAGAACAAAGCACCTCAATCAATGGGTGGGGTCAAAGGTTGCCTGGATGAATATGTTGGCATGGCAACGGCAGAAAGACACCTCACTTAGTTGGGATGATTTCAAAGACAAGCCTTGTCACATAGGGCTAGATTTAGCCTCAAAAAAAGACCTTTGTGCTATCAGCGTATTGTTTGAAGAGGGTGGGCATTATTACAGCTTTCCTTTCTTCTTTGCGCCAGAAGGTGCGGCAGAGACTAACGACAGATACCCGCAGTTTGTTAATCGTGGTGAGCTAGAGCTTACCGATGGCAATATGACAGACTATGCGTTTATTGAGAAAAAATTATTAGAGATATGCGAGTTTGCAGACGTTAAGAGCATTGCTTATGACCCATATCAAGCGACCTATTTAGTTACTAGGCTTCAAGAGAAGCGAATTAAATTAGTTGAGTTCAATCATACGGTGGTCAATATGTCTGAGCCGATGAAAGAATTAGAAGCGCGGGTGTTGAATGGTGAATTACATCATAACGGCAATGCTTGCATGACGTGGCAAGTCTCCAATGTGGCGGCAAAGCTAGACGTAAAAGATAACATTTACCCGAATAAATCAAACAGAAATGATGAGCGATGCAAAATTGATGGAGTTGTCGCAATGATCATGGCTTTTGGTCGGTGGCTTGGTGAGGATGATCCAGACAATCCTTATGAAGAGAGAGGATTTCGCACACTATGAGCCAGTTTAATCCTTGGTCTAAGGACTACATGAAGAATTTGACGTTAAAAGATGGTGATAATTTCAACCGTTCTTTTAACTATTCAAGTAAGACGCAATCAGGCGCAATGGTTAGTGACGCTTCGGCATTAACCCAGTCTGCGGTTTACGCTTGCGTAAGGGTTTTATCTGAGACTGTTGCTAGTTTGCCTTTAAGGGTTTATGAGGTTGACGGAGAGACACGCAAAGGCGTAGACCATCCCCTTAATCGCCTTTTAGGTGTAACGCCTAACGGTGAGCAGACAGCTTTTGAATTACGCGAGTTTCAAATGACTTGCTTGGGGCTTAGGGGTAACGCATACGCGCAGAAATTGTACTCTAATCGGGGCGTTATCGGTGAGATTAACCCTCTAAACTCGGCCTACATGAACGTAGACCGTGATAGTGCTGGGCGGCTTGTGTTTGATTACCAAGAGACAAACAATAATAAAGTCTATTCGGTTGATGAAATTTGGAGAATTGCGGCTTTAGGTTCTAACGGTGTGACAGGTTTAAGCCCTATTCAGCAGGCTAGGGAGTCAATCGGAACGGCTATGGCTGTGGAAGGGCATGGTGCGAGTGTATTTAAGAACGGCGTCAACCCTTCAATTGTGTTGTCTAGCGATGGCGTATTGTCTGATGTGGCGTTTGATAGGCTGAGAGAACAGCTAGAGACAAACAGCGCAGGATTCGGTAATGCCGGCAAGCCTTTCTTGGCTGAGGGCGGAATGAAACCGTACACAGTTAGCATGACTAATCAAGACGCGCAGTTTATCGAGTCGCGCAAGTTTCAGGCCGAGGACATTGCGCGATGGTATCGCGTACCACCTCACATGATCGGTTTGCTTGATCGGGCTACGTTCTCAAACATTGAACAGCAATCGATTGATTTTGTTGTAAACACAATTCGACCTTGGCTGGTTCGCATTGAAGCTACCATGATGCGTGATTTGTTGTCGCCACAAGAGCAGGGGCGTTATTTCCTATCGCATACGGTCGAAGGGTTGCTGAGAGGCGACACTAAGACGAGATACGAGGCTTACGGCTCAGGCATAGACAAGGGGTGGCTCACACGCAACGAGGCGCGGCTGTTAGAGAACAGGCAGCCTATTGATGGGCTAGACGAGCCTGTATTGCCGGTTAATGTTCAAACGGTAAGCGAGCGAGAGCAGAATTTACAAAACAGCCTAGCCGAAGTGTTAGCCGATCAGGAATCTAACGCATTGCGGCAAGAGCGCAACAAGGGCGGCGATGATTTCGGAGATAGGATGGTGATTTTTTACTCTAAATTCAAAGACAGATTAGTTAACTATGGCGCTTCTACTGAGGACGCTACTAAATACGTTCTAACAAGAGCCGAGCAAGTAGAGTCTGGGCAGTTCGACAAGATAGAGCGCAGCGCACAATTAAAAATAGCGGAGATATTATGAACGTAATTGACATTTATTCAGATATTGGGGAGTCGTTTTGGGGCGATTCGGTGTCTGCAAATGACATTAAGGGCCAGTTAGAAGGCATGACAGGGGATCTAACGGTTCGCATAAATAGCGCGGGTGGTTCGGTTTTTGATGGTTTTGCTATCTATAACCTTCTAAACGAGTACGAGGGAGAGGTTACAGTCAAAATAGACGCATTAGCGGCAAGCGCGGCAAGCGTTATAGCTATGGCTGGCGACAACATCCACATGGCTGACAATGCGTTAATGATGATACATGATCCCTGGACTATTGCCGTTGGTGATAGCAAGGACATGGCTAAGACTGCGGAATTGCTAGACAAAATTAGAGACTCAATTGTTACCACATATCAAAGCAAGTCCAATTTGGATAAATCGCAAATTGAAAACATGATGAGCGAAGAGACATGGTTTAGCGCAGAAGAGGCAATTGCTAACGGCTTTGCAACGGCTAAGACAGATGAAAAAGCGCAACCAATGAATAAATTGGATAAGCCGTGGATGAATAAAGCTCCTGAAATTGAGCAAGAGAAAGAAACAGATGCCGCGTTTTTGAATATACAAAAGCGCAAATTAAAATTATTGGCAGAAGCCTAACGATTAGCAGACGTTAATCAAATAACAAGCACCTTTCGGGGTGCTTTTTTTATGTCTACAGAAAGAGGATTTACAAAATGAAAGCAAATGAAATTCTAGCGCAACGCGCTAAAGTGGTTAACGACATGCAGTCCATGTTGAACGTAGCCGAAAAAGACAACCGTGATCTAAACGATACGGAGAAAGAAATTTATAACAAGATGGAGTCTGATGTTGTTGCCCTTAAGGAACGCGCAGACCGTATTGCAAACCAAGAAAAGCTAAGCGCGGATCTAGACATTGTGCGCGGCGAGTCGGCTAAGGCTTCTGTCGGTGGCTCTGCTAAGTCGGTACAGTCTAGCAAAGAGTACAAAGAAGTGTTTAACGGCTGGGCGCGTAATGGTCAAATCACGCCAGAAGTACGCAACGCTCTACAGGTTGGCACTAATTCAGAAGGCGGTTATATCGTGCCAGAAGAATTTGAGACTATGCTCGTTGCTAAGATTCAAGACGTTAACCCGTTGCGTCAATGGTGCAATGTAATTACGACTGCAAGTGATCGCAATATTCCTATTGAGTCTACTTTGGGTACTGCGGCATGGGCGGCAGAAGAAGCGACAACTGCCGAGTCTGATGCGGCTTTTGGTCAAGTAGTGTTGAACGCTTACAAGCTAAGCACACTGGTTAAAGTTTCAGAGGAGCTTATGGCTGATTCGTTCTTTGACATTAGCTCATACCTTGCTAATAACTTCGGCTCTCGTTTTGCTCTTGCAGAAGAAGCGGCTTTTGTTAACGGTGATGGCTCGGCTAAACCTACCGGCATTGTTGGCGGTGCTACTGATTCTGGCATTACCTTCGCGGGTACTGCTGCAATTACGGCTGATGAGTTGATTGATACTCAGCATGGTTTGACTCGCCCTTATCGCGCAAATGCGGTTTGGATGGTTAACGATTCAACACTTAAGATGATTCGTAAGCTAAAGGATGGCGACAATCAGTATTTGTGGCAGACAGGCTTAGTTGCTGGTGCTCCTGATACTTTGTTAGGTCGTCCAATTTACTCAAGTACGGCTATGCCTGCGGCTACTACTGGCCTCAAGTCTGTTGTGTTTGGTGATTTGTCGGGCTACACGATTGCAGACCGTACAGGGCGCACCATTCAGCGATTGAATGAGCTTTATGCTGTAACTGGTCAAGTTGGTTTCAGAGCCTTTGGTCGATGTGATGGCAAGGTTACGGACAGCAACAAGATCGTATACGCGAAGCAAGCAGCAGCGTAATTTAATCGGGGCGGCTTTCGGGTCGCCCCTTTTTTATTGAGGGATTAAGCATGATTAAAATGTTAACAGCAGTAGCTTCGGATAAGTTCGCGGTTTCTCCAGGTGAGACAACCGACAAATTCAGCAAGGCCGAAGAAGATAGATTTATTGCGGCTGGTTTAGCTGAAAGACATACAGAAAAGACAGCAAAGAAAGTAACCAAGAAGGCTAAGTAATGTCTGTAACGCTATCCGAGCTTAAGAGCCAGCTAAGAATAACCGGCACTGATGAAGATACAGAGCTAGGTATTTATTTGGCGGCATCTATTGAATATGTCGAGCAGTACACAGGGCAAAGGTTGTCTCGTGTGGCTAGAACGGCTTATTTTGATTCGTTTGGTGTGATGGAGTTGGTAGGTGATTCGCCTGCCTCGATTACGGTTAGTTATCTTGATGATAACGGCGACTCTCAGACGCTCTCTAGTGCGGTGTATGCGCTTAAAGTTCACAAGGCTAGACCTTACTTAACTCTAGCTAGTGGGCAGTCATATCCAAGCACTCAATCGGTAGATGCGGCGGTTACTGTCACTTATACCAGTGGTTATGATGTTAATTCATTGCCTACGCTTTTAAAGGCGGCTGTTTTAGTTGATGCGGCTACGTTGTACGAGTTTAGAGAGAATGAAACGGTTATGAAATTGCATGATCGCGGCATGGTTGAGCGGCTTTGTGCGGCATATCGAATAATTAAATTATGAGCGCGGGAGAATTACGCCACAAAGTAAAGTTGCAGACGCTTAGTTATGCGGCAACGACTAACGGTGATTACTCGAAAGTGGGTAGTTATTCAGAGCTAGATACAGTTTGGGCTTCGATCAAATACTCGGATGGCAAAGAGGACGAGACAGGCCGAGATTTAAGCAAGCAGAATGTAAAAATAAAAGTTCGTTATAGAACGGATTTAGACAATATAAACCGCGTGTTGTTTGGTTCGAGGGTGTTTGATGTTGAATCAGCCATCGACCCAACAGGGCGCAGACAATACTTAATTTTAAACTCAACTTATCGGTCTAACTAATGGACGCTAGCTTTAAGATTGAGGGGTTAGACAAGCTCAACAAAGAGCTAAAAGCTCTGCCCGAAGATTTTAGAAACAAGGCGTTACAGTCTACGACTAGAGCGGCTACTAAGTTGATTCAGCTGGAAGCGACAGAGTTAGCACCAAAGAAAACAGGCAACCTCTCACAGTCAATTGTAACTAAGAAGGTGCGTAGTCATTCTAAATGGGTGGCAATGTATAAGGTAACGATAAACCGTAGAGGCAAGAAGGCTAAAGCACATTACGCGCACATGGTTGAGAACGGAACAGTTAAGCAACCAGCACAGCCTTTTATGCGCCCGGCTTATGAGCGCAAGCAAAAAGAAGCTGTAGAGCATTTTAAAATGATTCTGGCTAAAAAGATCGCGTTCTATCAGCGCAAGATAGCGAGGCTGCGTAAATGAGTTGGGATTCTGAGTTTTATGCGGCTGTAATGGCTAACGGTGACTTTAGCTCAGGCGTTACGGCTTTGGCTTTAGAGTTTAAGTCTGATGGGGTTACACCTTTCGCCACATATCAATTAATTAACGCTAACGGAACACAAGACACCACAGGCCACGGCTTTGAAGGTGAACGATTGATTCAATTGACAGTTTGGGCAGATAGCCCGACTGATGCAATGCGTCTTTGTGAGTACGGCTCGCTAGGGGCGCAAACTTTAAATGTAGTAAGAATGTATGAACGCAGTTTGGGTAGAGATTCAGACTCGGACGTATTTGGCTATGCGATAGATTTCACAATCTGGTTCGATAGCCCTAGATAAACAAAACACACTTTTCTTTTAACCGAGCTGCCGATTGGCGGCTTTTTTTATGGTCGCTTATTGCGGCCTTTTTTATTGAGGATTTAAAAATGGCTGGTACTAAGGCACATAACTGTAAATTATTTTATTCAAGCGACACTGGCACGACTTATACGCTAGTGGCAGGCGCGACTCAGGTTCAAAAGCCAGAGGCTTCACGCGCAGAAATTGACATGACAGACCTATCAAGCACAGCTAAGGAATTTGAGCTTGATATTGCGGATTTCGGTTCTGTCTCGTTTCCTTTTAACTTTAGCGGAGTAGATACAGTTCACCAAGCTTTGCTTGCATTGGAGAATAGTTCAACAAGCGGTCAATTTAAGGTTGAGATGGTTGAGAACGGCGTAAGTACTGTAACTACTTTTGTATTCACTGCTGACGTTTCAAGCATCGCGATTACTGGTTCAGTTGGTGGTAAGCAAGAGGGTACTTTAAACCTTCGAGTGACCGGCGCGGTAACTGTAGCTCATGGCGCAACGGCTGAGTCTTAATCATGGAATTAGTCGATATTAAAGTTCGCAAGAACAAGAAAGGCGACTTAATCGAGGGGGAGTTCTTTGTTAAAGAGCTTTCCTTTGATGAGTGTATGACTTTGCATTCTTCGGCTTCTGATGGTGACGAAAATTCACGCATGATTCAGATGTGCTTAGTTGACTCTGAGGGTAATCATGTCTTTAAGCCTCAACAAGTAAAGCTGATTAAAGATCGCCTTAATGGTGTTGATATGACTTCGGTTCTGATTGTTGCTAATGGCTTAAACGACTTCACCAAGATCGGCGAGTTAGCGGAGAAGTACGCAAAAAACTCAAAGAGCGACCAGAAACAAGATTAAGGCATCTGGTCGCAGAGGTTACTAATCAGCCTCTAGATTCAATATCTCAGTATGAGTTGATGCGGTGGGGGGTGGCGTGGGAATCACAGCCCCCCTTATTGCTACAGATTAGGAATTTATTAGCTCAGTTAAACGCTACGGCTGTCAATGGATTAGGCGGCAATGTTAGCACTAGGGATTTTATTCCTGAATTTCAGAAAGAAGATGAGGATGCAGATTTCGCAATCGCGGATATGACCCTGCATTTTGCAAAGCATAACGCACAGATCAAGGATAAATAATGGCTTCAAGTATTGAAATTGATGTTTCTGCGAATATCGCAAAATTCAAGGCATCAATGGATAAGGCGGCTATTGAGGGCAACAAACTCAATAAGAGGCTAGACCGAGCTTTTAAGGGTGTCAGCAATGCTATGCGTTCCGTTGGCGCTCTTGCGGGTGTCGCGGTTGCGGGTGGTTTGGGGGCAATGGCGAAGTCTGCCATTAACTCTGCCGATGCTATCCAAAAGCTAGGCATAAGGACTGGTGCTAGTGCTGGGTTTCTGAGTGAAATGCGTTATGCGCTGTCTCAGAATGACGTGGCAATGAAAGACTTTGAGGGCGCGTTAAGAAAGATTAACAAGTCGTCACAAGAGGCAGGGGATGGACTCTCTACTCAGGTTCGGGCTTTTGATAAGCTAGGGATTAGCGTTAAGGCGTTTCAGGCATTAGGCACTGATGACAAGTTCAAGGTGCTGTCCGAGGCAATCTCTCGCGTAGAAGATCCTGCAATTAGAACGCAAGTTGCAATGGACATAATGGGTCGCTCAGGTGAGCAGCTTTTAACCGTTATGCAAAACGGCGCGGGAGGCATTGAAGAATATCTAGTTAAGGCTAGAGACTTGAACATGACGCTCTCACAAGAGCAAGTGGATTCTGCTGCTGCGGCCAATGATGCAATAGATACACTTACTAAATCCTTCTCAGGTGCGGCTACTCAGTCCATCCTTCAATACTCAGACGAAATAGCTAGGGCGGCTGATTTAACCCGCGAGTACCTACCCAAAGCGATTAGCGCAGTAATTGAGGTATTTAAAATTGCGACTCCTGCGGTTTTGGCTTTCTATACAACACTAAAACTATTAACTTTCGCGCCTCCTATGTTTGCGGCTATTTCAGCAAGCGCGGTAGCTATGGGAGGAGGGTTAACGGTTGCGAGTGTTGCCACAGGTACGCTCACCGTAGCGATTAGCGCGCTAAAGGCTGGTTTGTTGTTTCTCACTGGACCGGTTGGTATTGCTTTAGCTGTAGGGTCTTTGGTTGGTTTGGCTTTCCACTTTAAAGAGACAGAAAAGTCTACGTCTGATTTACGCGCAGAGCTTGATCTACTAAAGAGCGGGAACATGGGTTTGGCTGACAGCATGAATAAAGTCAGCATGGCTAGTGTAGATCAAAGCATTGAGGCGTTACGCAAACAGTACGAGGGGCTTAATTCCGACTTAAGACTTAACCTAATAACCTTCGGTCAGTTTGATGACAGGCTCGCAGAATTAGACGAAAGGGCGAGTGTTTTAGTTGAGACTAAAAAGCACCTCATTGGTCAAATAAACAAAACCAGAGATTCACTATCTAAAGGCGTTACAGCCACAAAACTAAGCTGGGAAGAATACAAGAAAAGCAAAGAGGTACTGACTCAATACACAGGCGAAATTGACGAAGCAACGAAGTCACAAATTAAATTTCTTAAAGTGTCTACACAGACTTTTGAGGAATACAGAAACGCTAACAGTAGAGGCGTTATTGAGAATTTTGGCAACTCATTAAATGAAGCAAGCGCGGAGTTATACAACACTCAACAAAACCAGGATCTATTTAATCAGGCATTAAAAGATGGTGTTATCTCTGGCGAATTAGCGGAGAAAATGGCATCTAGCTTAGGCGTAGAGTACGAAGGCTTAGGCGAGAAAACATCAATAGTCTCAGACGCATGGGAAGATGCTAACCGTAAAATATTCGACTCGATGCAAACCTTCTTTCGGGATGGTTTGGATGGTTGGGATAACTTCGGTGATTCGGTCAAAGACATAGTTAAGGACATGATAGCCTCGATTCTGTCGCAGATTGTGGCACTACTAGCGGCTAACGCTTTCAAGCAACTTATCAGCTTTGTATCTGGCGGTAAATACTTCTCCGGCGCTAGTTGGTCTGATGGGTTTAGTGAAATGTTCGGCGGTAGTTCTACCAGTGGGAAGTCAAATTTATCAGGCGGCACGACTGGCGGGTTCTTTCAAGACATCGGAAAGGAAATGGGCTTTAGCTCTACCCAAACTGATGCGGTCTTAGGTGGTGCGGCGGCGGCTTTCACGCTATACAACGGCTACAACCAGATTAAGAACGGCAACGAGATTTCAGGCGCGGTTCAATTAGGTAGTGGCGCGATTCAAGGTTACAACGCATACCAAAATTTTACAGGCGGCGCGGAATATTCTGGCATGGCTGGAAATTATCTAGGCGCGGCTGGTAACGTCTTTGGGATATACGGCGGCATTAAGCAAGGCGGCGCGATGGGCTACGGTTCTGCTGCTCTTAACGCATACCAGTTGTACGGAGCAGGTCAGGCGGCTGGTTGGTGGGGTCAAGCGGCTAATGCCAGCACTTTCGGCAACACGCTGGCAACAACGCCTTACGCTCAAAACTTAGTCAACCCTAACTTTATGTCCTACACAGACCCAGGGCTAAACATTGCTAATCAAGGGGTATCACAAACAGGCAACGGTTTAAGCTGGTTGGGCAAGGCTGGAGCGGTCGCTGGTGTCGCTGGCGGTGTTTACGGCATGTACTCAGGCATCGAGCAGGGTGGAGCGCGGGGAGCGGCTACCTTCGGTGCTGGTGCTATCGGAGCATATGCGGGAACTGCCGCTCTAACAGGTGGAGCTTCTGCTGTACTTGGTGCGATGGGCCCTGCGGGCTGGGCGGCTATGGCTGTACTCGCTCTCGCGGGTATGGGTGGCGCTAGAGACTACGATCAAATTTTACAAGAAGATTACCTGCCTGACTTGTTAGGACAGCAGGGCAAAGGTCATGCTCTAGGCGCAAACGGCGAGACTGGTTTTAACGGCGGCAATACTGCGGTCTTTGGCGCTAATTGGGGCATACAAGGCTCTGGTTTAACGGCTCAACATTTAGTCGATGGTGGCGAGAACGGCAATGGCGGTTTCTTCACCGGCGCACAGAGGACGCTTGATGGATTTGAGGAGGCATTAAGGGCGGCTGGATTCGAGAGCCTTAACTCTGATTTCGGTACGCTTCGGGTCTTAGACAAAGACAAGAACGTCGCTGACATCATGGAGGTTTGGGAGACTTACGCTGCTGGACTAGAGGAGGCTGTAGGCTACAACGAGGTGTTTCAGACAGCTATCGAAAACGGCTTAGTAAGCCCTAGTAATCTATTTTTTGAAAACTTCGCTACTGGTTTTGGTCAGTCTGCTTTCGAGGCTCGTGATTCGCTTATAGCCATTGATGGCGCATTTGATGAAATGGTCAAGGGCGGCATGACTAAGACAGACGCGCTGTTTAAGTCTATGTCTGATCACTACGGATTAGCCCTAGAGGATGCTCAATATTTTGTTGAACAGTCTGGCGTATCTGCTGAACAATTTATAGACAACTTTAGCAATTACAGCGACTCAGCACTTAGCCAGATTTTAGATTTTAATGCTGATGGTGTGACTGGATTTAAGAACGGCTTGGCGCAAATGGGTGAACAAGCGGAGTCTACTTTCAACCAAATCGAGCAACGCATTAACGGCGTATCTGTAGCGGCTCAGAATAGCGCGGGTAATGTTGTTAATGCCTACGATGGGGCTTATGACAGAGTGCAGGGTTTAGACGATGCTTTCTCAAGAAGGCTACTCCAAAAGCTAGACCAGATCACGGATAACTCTAGTGTTACTCGTGGTAACAGCCAGCCACTAGCGGGAATTTAGATGACTGCTCAAACTATCCTGGCAAGTAATCGGGCGGCTACGATTGTCTTAGAGGTTCGCACCGATAACACAAAGGTTTTGCCGGCATCTTATTCTGATTGGGTGGGCGGCCCATCAATGCTTGCTTATCCGTTAGGTGTGGATTTTGAAGATAACAGCCTTTTATATTTATCGACTGGAGCGGTTGCGGGGTTAGCTTATAACGAGGTTGTGTTTAGCGACTTCTTTGTTGAGCGTTCACTTGCTGCACCGTTCACAGGTGGTGGCGGATTGTCGATTAACGGGTTGCCTAATGCTCCGAGTTTTGCGGGTTTAGACATATTTGTATCAGGCGATGATTTAGAGCTATACGCTAGAGATTGGGAGAATAAGCCCTTTGCTCTTTATGTAGGCTATGAGGGTGATGATTGGGCTAATTTTGAGGTCTACTTTACTGGCAAGACTATCGGACACTCTTTGATTAATGAGGGGATTCAAGTTGATTTAAGCCTAAATCCTGTAGGTACAGATAAACTATTTCCTGTTAGCCGTTTTGACGATGGAAGGGTTAAGCCTTACATCTTTGGCGCGGTGAAGAACATAAAACCGGTCAAGGTTAATCCAGACAATGATGATGGGCTATGGATGTTCACATCGGGAAGCGTGGTAACTACTGACTTTGAATTTGAAAAGCCTCCAGCAGTTGAGTACGACGGGAAGAACGATTTCGCTTATGGAAGAATTGCTTATTGGGCGTTTTCATCTTCGGGATTCTCTTTAACTGGAGATGAGCATGGATTACCAGCAGACGTAACCCTGGGTGATGTTTCAATAGCCGAGGATGGCGACCATATAAAGATAACAGCACCAGACAATACGGCAATTAGTGACTATACTGGAGGGGTTTACGCTGTCACAGAGGTTAATGACGCTGGTTCTGAGTCGGTTGACTATGATGTTTATTTTGATTTTTCACTAGATACATCAAGCACGTTAGACGAGTACGACATTCTGGTTGGGTTTAGTCCATTTATCGGAATTGAAAACCCTACAAAGGCGACAAAGGCAATAAAGACTGTAAGGCTTTCTAATTCCAGCGTATTACCTTCGGCGTGGATACAGGTAAAAAAGGCAAATGGTGATGACGCAGAAGATATTATTCTGAATGTTTATGGCATAAGAATAGTTCCAAAAGTAACGACCCCTAGCTTAGTCGTTTTAGGCAGGGAGTCATCTAGTTTTTTTAAGATACCGACATACAGGGTTGTAGATGCAAATATAACGGCATCCCTGCCTTCTTTTATCGCGGTATATGATGACACAGGGCTTCTAAAAATAGCTGACGATAACAACGACTTTATAATTAAGCGTGTAACAGGCGATGCGACTAACAACGATTTAGTCGCAGCTTGCCAATACATAAGCACGCAAGCAAACGGCACTGATTCGCCTATCACGTCTAGCATAACATCGCCCACAGTTGGGATCTATTGCGATAAGGCTAAACCGATTGTGGAGTGGTGGCGTGAGTGGTGCGACTCTACGGACGTTTACCTCGATGTAAGCCTAACGACCTCAACTACCGACCTCAAAAGACGCTTCAATAATCAGGTTTTTGACGCTGATGGTGTTTTGAATGTTACCGAATCGTTCAGCTTTACCGAGGACGATATTATCAATCTTAAGCAGCTACCAAACGAGCCAAGCGTAAGCCAATATGAGGTTAGCTACAACCAAAAATACGAGCTACCAAATGAAAGCCCAACAGTAACGAGCATAAATCCATTCGCAAGGCTTAACCAAGTAAAGCGGATTGATACGGTATTAAAAACACAGGCAGATGCAACCGTTGTTGCAGAGCTAAATAACCGCGATGGCAACAGGCGCACGTTTTATGAGTTTGAGGTTGCGGGTGCTGGGCATGGTCTATCACCTAATGACACTGGTTTTATTAGTCACTCAAAGATTAAGGATGGGAAGTTTACGCTTAGGTTTGTTCGTGAATACCCATTACAAAAAAAGACATTATTAAAGGGCGTAAAGAATGGCTAATTTCGCAATATACGCGCAAGCGGCAAGCCTATCATCTTTGAAGGTTGGCGCTAGTGCTACACCGACCTCATACACTCAGATTAGCAAGACGCAACGATTCTCATTGCCGGGCGGATCTACTGATGAGGTTAAACTGGAATACTCAGCACCTCAGACGTTTAACGCTGTAGCAATCACTGGATTAAATCAATTTCCAACGGTAACGGTTACAAAGACACTCAGCGCGGTTGATACGGTTTTAGGTACGATTAGCGGTTCGACTTACGCGGCAACTAGCCGAGCGCGTAGCACATTTAACGCTTTGCTGATTTTCTCGGATGAGTCCGCAGATGACATCACAATTACGTTTAGTACACCGTACCCTACTAGCTTTAATACGGTGTTTGCTGGGTATTTATCGCTACAACCTACCACCAACTTTAATCGCGGCGTTAACTTCACGGCTAACAGCCAGATGTACGCATTGCAAACTCGTGGCGCAACGTATCACTCGACTAAATCTAGGCTTCGTCAATTTAATCCGCAAATGACGCTATTGAGTGATGAAGAATATTTTGATGTTGAGTTTAGCAAGTCTCAAATAGACGATAGCAATTGTCTAGTGGCTTTAGATTCAGCAGATACAAGCCCTGAGAAGTGGATGATAGCTAACATTGTTGGCGGCGATGGTAGCTTGTCGGGCGAAGGGACAAACTCACAAACATTAAACTTTATGGAAGCACAAAAATGGCTTTAGAATTAGCGGGTGGTGCAAGAGAGACTTGCACAGTATCGGGAAATGACTTTACGCTTACAGGCGCGACAACTGGCGCTATTAGTTTTCTCACGGCGATTACTAAAACAGCTTTGACGATTGATGGCTCTACGGTTTATTGCTATGCCTTTGAAGCGACAGACCCCAGCACTTACGAGGTGATGGAAATGACGTACAACAGCGCGTCAAATAAGTTGGTTCGCGTGGATACTGAACACGGTTCAAACGGCACGAGCGCGGTTACGTTCGACACAGGAACAAGTGCGGTTGTTATCTATCGGGTTTTCTCTGAGCAAGAATTTCTGCTTAGTCATCAGGCGGTTTCGGCTTCAGGGTATCTTGGAAGCACATTTTCAATGGCTTTAAGCACTGTTGAGCAAATAACCGGATGGACTGAAAACTGGGACACTGGAGGTAATTTTGCATCTGATAAATTCACGGCAGACAGGGCGCAAAAGGTAGACGTAAAAATACAGGCAGCATTCCAAGTCGGAGCGGATCAAGACCAGATTGATTTGTACATATATAAAAATGGCACGGCTGTAAAGAGAAGGAGGTTTAGAGCTAGTTCGGCTGGTCCGCAAACCATAGCTATATCAGCGACTCTAGATTTAGCTGTTAATGATTACATTGACTTTAGAGTTAAAAATTCAAGCAACACCGACGGTGTTATTTCTGGTAATGACGACACATTTTTTACAATATCAACGCATGTAGTTCCGTAACATGAAAGATCAGATTCTAGAACAGTCTCAGAATTTAAGCTGGGCGGGGGCGACAATTGGAGTTGTCGGCGGGATAACCTTAACGGAAGCACTTGCGATAGGTGGCTTTGTTTTGGCGCTTTTTGGTGCTGGGGTGAATTTCTGGCACAAGTATAACCTGGTTAAGTTGGAACGCAAACGCTTCGAGATGGAATCGAAGGACGGCTAATGACCCAAGCCCTGCACCTTGTCGGCTACTCGCTTCTAGCGGTGGTCTTTTTTTTGGGTGTGCTGATGTTAGCGACATATTGCGCTTTTGTTGTTGTTGACGTTCTTTACGAGGAACGGTTATGAACCTTACTCCAAACTTTACCCTTCAGGAATTAACAATAAGCCAAACGGCAGAACGTCATGGAATTGACAACAGCCCAAACAGTGAGCAAATAATCAATTTAAAGCGGGTTTGTACGGTGCTAGAGGCTGTAAGGGCGACTATCAACAAGCCAGTGATGGTTAGCTCAGGTTTTCGATGTGAGGCGCTCAATACAGCCGTTAGAGGCGCACCAAAGTCTAAGCATATGGAAGGTTTAGCGGTAGATTTTCACGTTGCCGGAATGACTCCACACGATGTCATTGAAGCGGTAAAGCACGTTATTCCATACCGCACACTAATAGACGAATTTGGGCGATGGATTCACCTAGACATAGAGCGCGGAAAGATACTCAAGGCGCACAAGATAAACGGAGCTACACACTATGGCCGCATCAATTAGACATCTTTTATATAAGTATGACGCGCAAGTATTAAGCGGCATTAAGACCTACCTCACGATTGCTCTACTCGTTGCATCGGTGCTGATAATTCCAGTCGGTAAACTCCAATACTTCGTGCAGGCGTTAGCCCTAGCGCATCTTTTTGTTTTGAGGGTGGCTAAGTAATGCAAATGCTAATAAGCCTATTCACCACAGGCGGCAAGATTAATCCGATAGCAATGCTGTTATTCGTTGGCGTTTCTATTTACTTGTATAACGACTTTCAGGGCTACAGAGACAGGCAAGAGCTAGCCCGACAATGCGAAGTCTACCGAGCAGCCGCACAAGACAAGATCACTCAACTAAATCGGAGTAATGACAATGTTACCGAAACGATTGAAAGCATTGACCCTGATAATCTTAATGATTGGGTTGAGCGCATTAATGGGATGCAGCGCAAAGCTGACTAAGGACTTACAACCCACAAAAACTTACACACCTATTCTGATAAACCAGAATCCCACGACAACCGACCTAGCTATTGCACTGACGCAATGTATAGCAGACCGCGAATTGCTCTATTTAGATTTCGAGCGCATCAATAAAACAGAGAAACTGATAAATAAACGGATATGGGAAATATGGAAGTAGTAATTGGAATTATTTTAATCCTGGTTATCGGCGCAATAGTCAAGACAGCAAAGGATAAAAAGGAGCGCAAAGAGTTTAACCAGCGCGAGACTCCAAAGCCAACGCCATCAATTGCAGATTTACCAGTGGGCAACTATTGCATCATTGATGAATGTACGCCAGAAATAGCAGCAGGGCGCGAGACTAACGGAGCGCAAGACGTACAGGCGCAATTGTATTTACTAATATCCGAGACAGGCACTAAACCAGCTTTTATTGGAGTGTCATGTGGTGAGCATGGGGTAAATAAACAGCCCACTCTTAACGCGATTAAAGAGCTATGTCTCAATATTCCGATACTCGAAGGCGCACCGACTTACTTAGGCGCAAAGTCTGAATTAAGCGATGCGATTGTCGCAGAAAGCAAAAAGGGCGTATTTAAAATCTATCTTGGCTCACCAGCAGGCGATGTTGCAAGGGCCTTCAAAGATGATGGAATACACATTCACAATATTAGACTCCCTCGGTTGCTAGAGCATACTTGGAACGAGCATATCAACTATGTAGCGGCTAAATACGTCTTAGACCGATTGCAAGACAAATCAGGCGCGGTCACTGAGTATTACGAGCTAATCAAGCGCAGTAATCTACCATCAAAGTTCCAAGACACTCACACGTTCATAAACCTAAACAGAACCCTCAAGGCGTGGGATTTAGCCAATAGTCCTGAAATTCTAAAGCGCAACCAAGAGTTAAATGCAGGCATAAGAGACAACACTGGAGTGTTGCGAATTGCAGACGTTTTATGCGTTGCTAAAGATTTAGGCTTTGAAAAAGACATAGCGCGGATATTTAACGGCATACAGAACGGCATGGATATTTGCAAGGATAGGATTGCTCTAGGTGCTGTAGAGACTTTGGTTCAATCTACGCCACCACTATCAAGGCTGGATATGACTCCCATAAGCCGAGATACGTTCAGCGAGTCTAATTGCATTGTGTACGGCGGCACTAGAAACCCATTTAGATACAAAAAGACATCCGTAATTCAGAGCGCGTCAATAGGAATAAACAGCCACACCATACGCCACACTAAAGCGGGAACGTGGGCGGGTAAGACTTATCAAGCAGGGCGTAAAATTGATGGGACACACGGCATCGTAAGCTATGACCGTGAAACTAAGCAATGGTATGTGTTCATGTTTGAGTACAGCGTAATAGGCGAGCCAAGACGACCAAAGGGCTGGCAGTTTCTTAACTGGATTCAGCAAGGCGACCCGATTGGTTTAATCGCAAGCACTAACACTCGCAGCCGCGAATGGGATGTTAGTGGGCAAGCGAACGAGCGCACAAATATTTATTGGATAACAGCGTGACATTAGACGAATTATTTCCAAACGTAGCCGCGCAAGTAAAGGCGGCTCTAGCTTCAAACGCTGACCAATACGGCGAAGGGCTGACATATAAAAAGCATCAACAGGAGTTAGATAAGGCGGTGGGTCATTTAATGCAATCACTCATTAATAATGATAATTCTGAGGATAATACAACGCACAGAATTAGCGCGATTATCCGACTCTTAAAGGTGGCTGAGTTAGATGCGATTACAAATATCGACTAAACGAGCTGAGAAAATAGCCCACCATTGGGACTCAGACTCTACACTATTTGAAAACATGCGATCTGCTGGCCTAAAGGGTAATGATAGGCGCAGTATGCACCGATACCGCAGACAAGCCGAAGAAATTACAGGTCAAAAGTTAGACCTCAATAGCCCACAAGCACACCAGCAAATTGATTGCCCCTCCACTCTTAACCTCACAGACGCAAGAAAGCATAAGACTTTCGTTGTCACATCACACACTAACGACTCGCCCATTGTTGACGCATTTTGGGATTCTCTACAGCTTTTCTGTGAGTCTAAAAGCGCACAGCTATTAGTCGTACCTCTTAGATACCAGAACAAAACCGCCATGAATGCGGTCGCTGATTATCAGTGGGACGAACGTATATACCCTTATGCGGTTACAAAAGACTTTCACATACACAAACACCTTGTTATATCGGGCCATAAGCTAAACGCCACTACAGTTAATCCTTTAGCGGGTAAGCAAGCACTAAGCGGCATTAAGAGCGCGGTCTATGGGCATCCACAAGTCGCATTGCAAAACGTGGGTACACCTAAAGACGAGTTGCCTAAATCTATGATGACTACAGGCAGTTGCAATAAGCCAGTCTACTCATCAAGCGAGACAGGCGGCAAAGCGGCATTTAATCATTCAGTCGCTGCGGTAATAGTTCACTTAGTAGGCAAAAGATACTTCTTTACACAGTTAGGTTTTGATGGTGAGGGCTTTCAGTTTCTAAACGAGTATTGGACACCAGAAGGCGTAGAGAATCGCCATGCAGAGATTGTTCACGGTGATATACATGCCTGGTATGAGCGCAAGGACGTTACTAAATCAAAGCTAAGGATTATCGACAGGGTTAAACCTACAACGCAAATATTCCATGATTTACACGATCAGCACATAGGCTCACACCATGCCACTATTCGCGAACGAGTAGAGCAAGCCTTAAAGGGTGAGGTGTCGATAGAAAAAGAGGTCAGGCTTTCTATTGATTACCTAGAGCGCATCGGTAAGGGTACAAAAAACCTAATCGTTGGTTCTAATCACAATGACCATCTAGATCAATGGCATGGATCGTATAAAGTAGAGCGCGACCCATACAACGCAAAGTTTCACGGATGGCTTTCTAGCCAGATTTACGGCACAGACAGGAATTGTCTACAGGCTTGCTTTGATGAGTTTGGTTGTAAAGTCCATTACGAATTTATATCAAGAAACAAGCGCCACAGCATATCAGGCGTGGACACCTCACAGCATGGTGACAAAGGCGTGAACGGTGCGAGGGGAAGCGCACAAGGGTTTAGCATGACTATGTTAAAAACCATGATAGGTCATGGCCATTCTGATGGAATATTTAAGGGATGCTGGCAAGTAGGCACTAGCGCGGATGGTATGACCTACGCTAACGGCTACAGCACATGGACGCTCACGGATGGGGTAATTTACCCTAACGGCAAACGCGCACTAATCCGGCACATTAACGGCAAGACTATTGCGGATTATCTGTAAGGTTTATCCGCGTCCAAGTGTAAGCTAGGCTTATCCGCGAAAGGGTGTAAACCTCACATTGCGTGGAAGGTTTACAACCCTAGACTATACTCACAGTCTTAGTTTGAAATGTGAACAAGTTCCTTTTGTCTCTAGGGCTTAGTTTGACCATTCTTTGGTTCATATAATTCCCATTACGCAAATGAATTGACGCGCAATAACCATCACCGAATATTTTGTGCGCCTCCCTATACCCTGCAATGTAATCTACCCTTTCTTTTTCACAGAAGAAGTAACGGCTAGACCTCATGGGGATACCGCTTACTCGGTTGTAGTAGCCTTCGTTGTTAGGCGTTCTTTCGAACCCCTTAAAACGGCTCATCTCATCTTTAGCGTGACATATAAAGCCTTTAGGGTATTCCCTTCGCTTTTTCTTTGGCTTGGCTTTTTTTGGCGGGGTTTTTGTTGCGCGTAAAGATTTTAGGTTTGACTCTACTTTTGGCGCGTAGACATTTTTAACGATGTATAAAACAGGCACTAAATCATCTAGATTTAAAGAGTTAGACTTCTGTATGTTTATAGCGGGGTCGCAAGCGACGTAGTTAGTTATAATATCTTTCCCGCCTAACGAAACAGGCAACACATGATCTATGTGAAACGTGTCAAAACTCAATGCTCGGCCAGAATAAAAGCACTTGCCAGAGTAAGCCTTAAATAAAGCCTTTCTCAATGCTTGATTATTGGTACAAATAATCTCTTCACTCATAATCCCACCTCAATTAGCTCGCGTCTAGGCGAGTACAACACGCCACAATCAACGATAAAGCCCTTACTTATCCACTGATATACCTGAGGCACTTTAACGCCTTGAGCCTTCGCAAATTCTACCTTTGATCCTTTGTAATTCGCGGCAATGTATTCGTCTAGGGTCATGCAATCTCCGCAATAGCTTCTTCGGCTTCGGCTTTTGTGTTGTACACGATAGGGTTATCGTCGCCATTCAAAAGATCGAATCTGTGGCAGAGCATTAGAGCATGGTCAGCCTCTTCTTCGCTGTCAAAAGCCTCAACCAGAGCGGGATTGTTTCCATTTACACCCCAAGTCCAAAGCTCTACGCCTTCGCGCAAATAATTACGCCTAGCCAATTTACTATAAATTTATATGTCACTTATAGTAAATTTATACTCGAGTTATGTAGCGGTCTATTCACTCTGTCTCCTGTATAGCGCACATAGCGCCTTTATGGTCTTTGTCTAGCTCTGCAATTAGTGCGTCTGCGTGGTCACAGGCTACTTCGGCTACTAATTTTGTGTCTTTACTATAAAAATTTCCAGCCAACAATCCTTGCATAGCCATACCCGCAAGCTGGTCGCGTCTTGATAGCGGCAAGGGGAACAGCTGAAATTGCTCGTCAGAATCAATCTGTATTATTTGTCCCGGAATGTTTTTGTAATTCATTGTCTTACTCCGGTGATGCGTTTAGTTTTAATCGTGTGGTTGTAGTCGTACATCACACTAACCCATCTGATCGTGATTCTATTAACACCCTAACCTCGTCAAGACTTATTGGTCTATGCCAGAAGTCCCAATTTACATTGATGTAAGGGAATCCTAGAGGCTTAGTCATGGCATCCTTATGTATGTGACCATGCACATTAACCTCAGCCCTGAACAT
>Ga0206131_10002229_pt1 | contig 23827 bp, 20 predicted proteins | sample Helgoland_Spring_FD_148636 | JGI IMG/M metagenome (GOLD analysis project Ga0206131, IMG submission 148636) | Pelagic subsurface seawater microbial communities from Kabeltonne, Helgoland, North Sea - Helgoland_Spring_Bloom_20160517_1 | ecosystem: Environmental > Aquatic > Marine > Epipelagic ...
TATTCAGGGAGGAGGTTTTTTCTATTATTAGAAGAACCTGCCCCATCAAATATTACATAAACTTGAGTTGGTTGCATTTGACGTATCATCGCTCCTAGGGAACGAAAAAAACCACCTAAACCTCCAATATGTACTCCATCAGGATTAACCATATTAAGTATTGCAAAATTTCTAAAAAATAGATTTAACCCATCTATCATTAGAATTCTTTCTCCCTCTACAGTCTCTTCTCCTTGCTCATCCATGTTATTGAGGAGCTTAAGTAAATCTTTTTGTTTCATGTGTGTTTTATTATGGGGGGAATATACGAAATTCCCCCCGGATAACCTAATTTTTATTTGGGTTCATCTGTATGAGATGTGATGTCAGTGTATGCTTCATCTTCTTCAGCAATTATAAAATCTCCACCACCTAGAATTTTCGTCCAGGCATCTTTGTGTTCCTCTTTATAATTCTTTAAAGCTTTATCATCATCTAAGATAAAACCATGAGGTGTCATAACAATTTTACCTCTGGTAGTAACCCCATTAATGTGGTTTTTGTCAATTTGTAGATTAGTACGCTTTGCAAACTCTACCTGCTTACCATCTTTAATTGCTTTAATTTTAGATGTTCCAGCTGACATTACATTACCAAATGTTACTACAAATGTTGAATCAAACCACATAGCATATCCACCCTTATTCATTAGTTTGGGTTGTCCCATAGGTGATTCTGCCTTTAATGTCCATACCTTATTAATACAAACTAAAGTATTTGTATAAGGATTACTTTCTTTACGAGACATTACTATACGTTGGTTAACGTTATTTCCAAATTGAGTTGACATTGCGCCTGCGTTCCACTCGTTATTGTTTTTATTAGACTTTAACGACATTTCACACGGAACCGATCCGATTGAATCCCAACAGAACATTAAGTCATAGGGTAAATTACCACTTTTTTGTTCATCGAGTAAATCTAGGATAAATCCGGCTACATCTTCAATTGAATTAATAGTTTCTCTATCTACATAGATAAAATTACCATTATAATCAACAACTTCACCTGTTTCTTTATCAACAACTTCATTAACTTCTAACCCCATCATCTTAGCATGTTCCCAGGACCACTTCATTTCTGTAATGATGAATACTGGTAAAATACCTCGTTTTTGGGCTGATACAGCTCCTTCAATCATTGCTGTTGTCTTACCTGTATCTGAGTGACCACGAAGTAGTACAATATGTCCCATAGGAATGCCAGGCACAGAAGTTATCTCTTGATAAGCTTCTGATAGTGGTATCCATGATTGTTCTTTAAATTTTGCTTTAGAAGATAGTCCTTTCTTAGTTTTAAAGCCATCTAAATTGAAGCTTGCTTTAATTTCTGAGGAGACTGCCTCCGATAGTGATTTTTTAGGTCTTGCCATATTTATTTTTTAAAAAGGTAAATCGTTGGTTTTCTCATCATCATCAAATAGTGAATCGAATTTATCACTAGTTGATTGTTTAGGTTTTGCACTCAAAGAATAATTTGATTTTGGAGTACTTTTAACATCATTATCAAATGCAACCGCAGGTTCAGAAGTGATTTCTTCATCATCTTCAGGAGTTAACCACTCTTGTAGTGCTGATTTCATTTCATCATAGCTTAATGGTTTAAAGACTTTTTTAGGATCAACTTGATCTTCTAAAAATTTCTCAATTTCATCACTACTTTCAGATAATGGGGATGTTTTCATAGATGGACCTAATGTCGTACGGTTATAAGGAGTACCTGTAGATTCAGGACCAACCGTATTTAACTTAATGTCACGACCTTGAGAAAAATCAGTAAAATCACCTACTTCTTCATCAGCAGCTAATTGTAGAAATGCTTCATAAATTTCTTTACCAAATTGCCACAATTTTACTCCTTCGCTTTCTTCACCACGTACAACTACGGGTGCAAATATACGAGTTTTAGCATCTAACTTTTTTGCTAATCTCCAATTGTCCTTGTCATTACTTTGACGTAGTTGTTTAGCAAACTCCATAATTGGGTCTTTTTCCCCCCAATTAGCAGGTGATGCCATTACTTTTTTACTACCAATACCATAGTAAAATTTCATCTCTGTAAATGGGTTTTCTTTATTGTACTTAAAAGGTACAACTCTAACTGTTTGTTTACCTACTGAGGGTTTCCAAAACATGTTTTTACCTCCACCAGAACCCTGGTTTGATGAGGATTTTTGCATCTGATTAAGACGCTGTTTGATTACATTCAAATCCATAATATAACTTATTTTTATTTATTTATTAATAACTCAATATACGAAACTAATTTGGTAATTCCAAATTATACTTCGATAATTTTAAAAATCTTTGTATTTAGTTGTTTTAACTCATTATGCTGAGTAAGGAGAATACAGTTTCTATAATGTTGCCAATCAATTATAAATTTAGGATCTACAACACCACCATTTAACCCTTTAATTACCTCATTTAGAGCATTAATAGTGTATAAGGTGTTAGAGTCTTTTTTACGATGTACTAATATTGTATTGTCTGGAATTGTATTTACATTTCCCTGCTCTACATTATAAGTGACAACATATTCATTGTTACTCTTAACATGAAGAACAAACATCTTATTATACATTATTTTGTACTTAGAAGTAAGATTCTCAATTAAAGAATCTAAATCTTCTAAAGTTGTAAAGGTGCAAAAAAGTTTATTATTCAAATCGTTAATGTTTAAGGGAGTAGCAAAATCATACTGTCCCGTATACATATAACTATTATTCTGTAAAATCGTAGGTGTTTCCATAACTTATTTTTGATGCTAATTTATAGCTTTTAATTATATTTTTAATAACATTTATAATATCTTTCTCCTCCTTATCTAAATCTAACAAAAAAGCATCATAAGTATATAATACTAACTTTGTTTTTTTACCTCGGAGCGATTTTAATATTTCCCACAATATACGAATGTTGGTTGATGTTTCCAAGTTTTGAAGAACATAATTCAACAACTTTTGCGGCTTCATATCTTGTGTATCATCCTTCCTAAGTATATACCCGGATTGTGGCATTTTTATCCAACCTTGATATTGAAAAGTATCCCACAAATCATCCGTATATGCTTGTACTTTTTTAAAAAATTCCAGATTCTTATATTGGTCGAAAACTCCTCCGTATAGTTGTTTAAACGTCAGTTCCTTAGCTTTTTTATAATCCACTCCATACATTTTAGCAAAGGCAGCATGAATATCTCCATCATCAAACGTATAACCGATAAGATTAGCCAACAGAGTAGGATGGTAAGCACTAATATCCAACTCAAGGAGTAAATCATTCCTTGGTATAAAACATTTTCTCGATCCGTTTTCTTTATTAAGTGCTGCATAATTAACTCCATTAAATGTGTTTGAGGGACGTGTTGTAAGGGTTTTTAAATTATATTGTGTGTAAGCATAATTACCATCAATTGGGTGAAATTTCTCCTCAAATAATTCTTTATTTACTCGAAGACCACTTGCTTCAATAGCTGAAAATACAATTGAAGATCGTTTATTGAACCACTGACAGTAATCATCTTTACAATCTGTGTTAAATGCGTTTAAATCACTAAAAATTGCCTCACAATATTCATAGTGTTTTACTACCGGAATAATGCGGTTTACATCTTTTTTACTACTATGGTGTTTGTAGAAGTGTTTGTAGGTGTGTGGTTGCTCTGGTATATACGTATTATGTGTGGGTTGAGTGTCAAAAAGAGCTTTTAGAGGTAAATATTGTAATGTTGATTTTTTATTTCTTACATATATTTTTTTTACTTTGCCTAGTATTTGTATTACAACGTTTAAATCCAATTGTAATGTCTCACTATGGTTAATGCATAACATATAACCTTTATGTGCGTTTAATGGGCGTACATACAATAATGATACGTTGTCAAGTGTTGGATGGGTGGTAAAATTATAAGGGATTACCTCTAAAAACACTTCATCAAAACCTTGACAGCTAAAATCTTCTAATTGTTCGCTATCTTCTATTAACCAAAACATATACCTTCATTTTCGGTTAATATATGAAAATAATAATAATATTCCTAGTTTGGTTTAACGAATTGTGAGTAATTTTTAAAGTATCTAACTAAACCTTTATACTTGTTTTGCTTTTCAACTAATGAAACTACTTTAAGATTAGTTTTAGAAACTTCACTTATTGAATCTCCTGTTAAAGTCCAAGTTATAGTAAATGGATCATATAAAGAAAATAAATATTCAGAACTAGCATCATTTAACCCATTATATGTATCTTTATTTATTTCAATGTAGATATCTTGATTAGTTCTTTTACATAGATATCTCGTAAATATTCCTAAACTATAATCCTTTTCTGTTGGGGTAGGTAAAAAATATTGAGGTATTAATTTTATTTCAGGATTATTTATATCTACCCCTCTAGCTAAATCATAAGCTCTAACAGTTTCATAATTAGGATTTAAACCTTCAATTGAACCCGTATCTTGAACTCCTAAAATTGAGATTGATGAATTACCTGTAAGTGGAGGTTTTGTAAATTTAATTAACTCCTCATATGGGGTATCTTGGGGTGTTTTTTTTGAATAAAATTTGCCTGATGATGTTGACCAGTATGAACCCCTATAGTTTTCATTTGTTAAAAGGATAACAAACTCACCACCATTAGTGTATAAATTAGTTTTTATTTGGGATTGTGGAAAATACATCTTATTATTTTAAAGTTTATTCTATAGCACCCTTATAATTGTATGTATTATCGGGTGTATTTAAGTCATTGTCATCGTCCACACTAGTTACAGTTAATGAATCTATTTTTGTCTTCCACCCATTATTATTAATAGTATGGGTTATTCCTTTACAAATAAATGATAAAGTTTTTGGATATGATGGTGGTAGTATTTCTGTTGTAATGTAAAATTTTTCATAAATTCTTAAACCTGAAAAACCATCCATATCTAAATTCATATTAAAAGGAATAAAACCTTGAGAATTTGGGGGATTTTTGGGAGAATTGGGTTTGGTATCGGGTTTAAATGCAAGCTCTTTGTCCTCAATAGTTGTAATATATCTATTTAAATTAGCATTAAGAGATTGAGCTGTTTCTTGAACATCACCATCGGGCATTCTTCCAGATTGATAAAATGAAGGGATTAATGCTGATGGTTTATTTAAAGATACAATACTTTTTGAAAAAATTTCAAAGGGTTTGGATTGTGATGATTTTTTAGAATTAATACCAGCTTTACTTAATTTACTAGGAGTAACACTATCGTTTAGCCCTGTATTCCACCTGGAGAATGCACCGGCATCAGCAATATCATTAGATTTTTGAGATTGAGCTCCAATTGAAATCATAGTAGCAAACTTATTAGATAGAGTTGTAGAAATACCTACACTATGAATAAAGGAAGCATTTTGTTGGAGAGGTTTCCATCCGTTAATATTAAATAATGTTCTTTGTATTGGTGGGACTCGTGTACCTTTTGCTACTAAAGGATCTAATGGGGTATCATCTCTAAATACTACAGTATTTAAGTCATGGTCGTAGGTTACTGAAAATTTATTAATGCTACCTAATGCCGTGTTTATACCATAAAGGAGTTGTTCTAAAAATTTTAATAGTGGGACAGCGTTATTAGATGTGGTTTGTTTTAATACTCTACCTATATAGTGAAGATTAACAGGTATGTTTAACATATTAGCTACATAGTCACTTTCGGGGACTTTGAAATTACAACCTTCTAAAACATCACTGTAATAAGAAACAAAATCTCCAATAGTGATTTTTTCTGTTTTTATTGTTTTACCGTCTGCTCCTTTTTCTTCTTTTTTATCTACTTTTGCAGTTGGGAATTTGAAGGGGATAAGGCAAACATTAGGATCTGATGAAAATTGGGTAGGTTGGGTATACATAAAATTTTCCCCATCTAAATCGAAGCTTAAGATTTTTTCATTAAAATCACTAGTTAAATTTTTTGAATTTAAAAAATCATCTTTTTCTTTTTGGGTTGTTAATTTAGCAAGCTCTTTTTTAACTACTTCAGATTCTGCGGTATCTAATCCTCCATTATAAATTAAAAGTTCTTCTTCAATAAATTTTAATAATCGTTCTAATTTAATATATTGGTATGGGGCATTTCTTGCAGCTTTAAGCGTTCCACCTATAATCTCCCCTGTATGATCCTGAACTTCTCGTAGGGTTGAAGGTTGGATCATTAATAAATCTCCATAATCATCTATTTCTCCTAAAGTATTGAAAGACTTAATTGTTTTTTCAGAACTAGAAGATGTAACTATTTCTTTACTATTTGAGTTAAAGTTTTGTTTTAAATAGTTATAATTTTTATATAGAAAAGCATTTAGTTTAGATTTATCTTTACTAGCTATTAATACTTGAGGTCCTGGGTCTTCTGGGGTTAAAGTATTTGGTAGGGGTTTTAGAGTAGCTCTTTTAAATGTGGGTAGATTGCCAAATGTACTTTTTGCTCTCTCATAATTATAACCCGTAGTTTTACCCGTTAAATTTGCTATAAATGAAGGATCTTTATGGTTAGGTTCATCCCAAAATTCATAAAATTTTATTCTATTATCATAGTGGACTGTGTAATTGAAGGGTTTATTGTTTCTATCTATAAGATTAAAAGTATAACCATTTTCACCTTCATAATCACTACGCTTACTACTAGTACTCCTACTACTATTAGAAATTGTTTTAGGTTTGGATTCAGTAGCAGCTTCAACTCTATCAATTGTTAAAGATTCAATTATATCTCCAGTAGATATAGCTTTTACTTCTATACTATATGAACCATCAGAATTTAAATTCCAAACAAAGTTAGTAATTTTTCCATAAAACCCATCATAGTTACCTTGGGATCCATTTACTTTACCCGCATCCTCATCTATAGTAGTCCCATCACCACTTTCCCCATTACCTCTTTCTTTTTTAATAGCTGCAAGTAGTCTTTGTTGGCTTCCCTTTTTATTACCATCTAAAAAGTCATTCATCATTAAAAATGGCAAAGTATTAAAATTAGCTCTAGTGTATATTGGAGCTTCTGGAGTGCCTTTAAAATAATTGGTGTGACCCCATTCTAAAAGAATAGTATAACCTGGGCGCATAAACAAAGCATCTAAAGCAGCAAATTGCTTAATATTATATGCTTTCATTTTAAAAGAAGCTTTTCTTAAAGAGCCCCTATTATATGTTGTAATCGATAGATCTTCAATACCCGGCATAGGTACAAGACCTCTTGATGTTTCATATTCAAAACCGTATGCTGAATTGTTTGGCTGTTGGCCTGCATACACCCCTGAATTTAGATTGGTAGTTTGGTTATAAGTTGTATTACCATCTTTATCGGTATCTTGCCCTAAACCAATAGTACCATTAAATAAAACATATTCTTGGGCTAACTTTCCACCCCCAAAATTTTGTCTCCCCGTTAATTCTTCAGCAGTTTTAGCATCTACTTGAACTGCTGAAATAGCCCTAATCCAAGCAGTTTTATTTGTCTGCCAAGCCAACATCTCAGGGGTTTTATTTTTAAGACCTAATAACTGTTGTCTAAGATTAACTTGATTCTTAGCCCATTGGTCAGGATTATTGCCTATAATGTTTGCCATATGTTAAAACCTATTTATGTTTAAATAATTTCTTTGAATTGATGATATATTAGTAGGTATTCTTATTTGAGAACCTACGGGTGGATAAATTGATGTTGGGGGAATAGAAGGGTTGGCTGTGGCTATTATCCACCATAAACCTGTATTACCATAATATTGGTTAGCTAGCAAGTCATATCTATCTCTATCATCAGTTATAACATATATGTCAGTATCCGATAGTGGGATTGTAGGGTAAAAGTTAGTTGAATAGTAACGATTGCCTTTATCAGTGTTTAATACTTGTATGTCTTGATATCTATTCATTATGTAGGTGGTAGTTTTGGTCCCTTAAATCTATTAAAATTTTCAGGGTCTGAAGGGCTAATTTCCCAACCCATATTCCAACTATATGTATCCTCTATTTTACGATCTTTTGGATCAATTGTTGTAGTTTGAGAATTCATCTTGTCGTATCCTATAAATTTAGAACCTTTTTGAGGTACAAAATTATGAATTGGAGTAAATGAAAACCCACTAACTTTAAGCACATGGGGTAATTGTGCTATTTCGACATCACCAAATAAATCTCCATCTTCACCTAAAGGATTACCATTCATCTTTTTAGCAATTTCCCAACTAGATTGTTCAAACCCTCCAATTGATATTCCCTTAAGAACACCTGGGACATCCGTTAAATAATCACCTATAGTTAAATACACTAAATTTCCTCTCATAAAACCTTCATCACTATAATCAGGGGCACATACTGATGCCAAATAATTAAGTTTTTCATATAGTGGTTTTTGCTCTTGTCTTGATTGGACAGCAACTGTAAAACCCATACTAATTTCTCTACCAAAACCTCCGTAAGTTTGAAATTGTTCACCCCTTCCAACATATTGTACACCACTCCATTGAGCACTAAATGAATCACTAAATGAATCTATGAAAGCTCTAAATGTAATCCAAGTTCTTTCTGAAGGATTATCATTATTTACTACTGAAATTCGGAATTTGATAAAATCACTATTTTCATCCTTTTCATAGACTGTAGCAGAATTATATAGAGGCTTCATAGCCATTCTATCTGCAGTATCTGCTATTGGCTCACCCGGAAGACTTTTATCATAAACAACGTTATAAAGTTCTTCACCTGTTTTAGATACTCCTCTATTTCTTCTAACACGTGTGCCTGTGGGGACTCCTAAAACTGTACCTTTTAATAAATTGTTAGTACCAATAGCTACTTTACCTATACCATATACATCACTTTCACCTGGTTGGAGTTTGGTTGATGATCTTAAATCTGTAGGGCCCGGAAAGGGTTGTGAGAAAAAAGATTTAATATCGGGATTTATGAATGCAGGTGTGTGTCCAAATCCTACTCCTGTAGCTACAGCTTGTAGAGGAACTGCAAATGGATTCCATATTTGAAATGGATCTGCTAGTAAACCTTGGGCTACTTGTTTAGCATTAAATGATGCCCCCACATTGGTTTCAGTATAAAGTTTAAGCAGCCTTTCTACATCTTCTAAAGCAGCACCGGGTCTTAATAGACCTCCTCTAATCCCAAAATCATTACTAGATGTAAATCCTTGTATTCCTTGATCTTCATTTTCATTTGAAGGGATTTGAGGATCTACACCATTAGGAAAGGCAGCAAAAGCCCCTCGAGCATCTGCTGATGAAGCATTTGCAGGGCGATCGTTGCCAAATCTTAAGGATTTGAGATTGGTTTTTAAGTCTATTAAGGGCATATATTATTTTTTATCCCGGAAGATTGTTTATATACTGTACGGGTGTATCAGCTCCATCTAACACTGAAGGTAGAGGAAGAATATTTAAAACACCATCATCATATTCACCATTAGCAGCATTTACTGCTGATTGGAAATTTCCTGATGGGGAGTAACCTTTTTCATTGCCAAACGCATGTAGTTTGGATTGTTGTGTAGCACCTGGGTTGATTGAAGGAGTTGCTCCTCTTAAACCTAAATTAGATGCTGGGCTGTTTAAACTGCTTAATAAGTCCATAATTTTGTTTTGTTAATTGTTAATTGTTTTGTTATACATATTATATTACTGCATTCTATAACTGCCTGCTACCATAGCTGTTCCTACTTTTTGTCCATCTAATGTTACGGTACCACCAGCTTCTACGGCTTTTATTAATCTTTCAAGTAGTTTAATTGTTTTAGCACTATCGGCTCCACCACCTGTTAAATTAGTACCACCCATTACGATATCATCTTTGCGGAATTTTTGAACTGTTCCACCCTGCATTACAAAGTCTTCGGCTACATCATTTCCTCCTAAAGCTTTTGCTAGTGGGGGTGCTAATGCTTTTTGGATTGCCGGAATAGTACCTATATAATCCCCAATTAATCCCCCAGCAATACCACCTAAAATAGTTCCTGGACCAGGTAATACAGATCCTAAAACAGATCCTAAAGCACCACCTATTATACTGGCACCTAAAGGAATTATTTGTTGTGCTTTTTCGAGATCTGTACCTTTACTTGCTAAAATTGATGCTAATGATCCAATATTAATTATAGTACCAATTAAACCACCTTTAACAGCTTTGCCTACAAATTTACCAGCTTTACCAATTAAACCTGATTTTAATGCTTTCATTGGGTTTACTTTATCTGCTACAGATTTTACACTACTAACTCCTTTTGATACAGTTTTACCTATACTAGAATTAGATATTGATTTACCTATATTAGATACACCTTTTTTCATACTGCTAAAAATACCACCTGAAGATTTAGGAGCTTTAGCAAATTTACCAGATTTAGATTTTGCATTTTTAGGAGACTTAAATTGCTCTGTTACATTCTTTACCATATCGCTACCCTTACCTGCTAACTTTACCCAAAGAGCAGAACCTGGGCTGCTTCCATCTTTTTTACCAAACCCAAACAGCTTTAATGCAACTGCACCAGCAGCAGCCCCCCCTAATACTTTAGTAAGAAATGGATGTTCTTTCATAAAGGATCCAACTTTGGTAATGATTCCTTTAATTGCTGTTCCTACTGCTTCAAATTTACCAGGTAAACCCTTAATAAAGGCTATACCTTCAGGACTACTTAAAAATTCTCCTAATGGTTTTGTAATATTTTCTGAAACCATTGAGGCAAATGAGTTTTTTATAGAAGTCCATGCATCTTTTATAGCATTGACGGGTTTTTCCATATCTTTATATATTGCTATATTTCCCTCTGCGGCTCTTCTTGCTCTATTTTCTGCTACTTCTCTTGCTGATACCTGTGAAGTCATAGCTTTAATACCGTCTTCTTGGTTTTTAACTAAATCATCACCTTCAGCCTTCATGTCTTGTTGACCGCTTAACATATTGGACATTTCATCAACACCCATACCTGCTGCTTTGGCCAATGCCTCTTGCTGTATAACGTTCATAGACATGAACTCAGCGGCGCCTCCTACCTGTTCTGCTATTAATTTAGCTGCACCAACATTATCACCTTTTAAAGCTAAAGCTCTAGCTTCTTCTAAGTTTAACTGCTTACCAGTTAATAATTCAGCTTCCATTTCAGCAGCAATAGAGTCTTCAAAATTCAAGAGAGATGAAGCCATATCTCTTGCTGATTTCATATTTAAACCTAATGCTTTAGACTGTGCTACAGCATTTACTAATGCTGGTCCTTGACCTGCAAATTGCAATTTAACATATGCTGATTGATCTGCAGATTCTTCTAGCAAATCTCTTTGGGTCATTGCAAGTTTATTATTTTTAATAGCTGAACCTGCTGTTTTAGCCATTGCTGAAACTAAAGTACCGGCATCTTCTCCACTTTTTTTAGCGAATTTTTGAAACTTTGCTAAAGAATCAGCTGACATTCCTGCAAATGTGTTTAACTTAACGAATACTTTTAACGTATTAGCACTAAGTTTTTCAGTTGAACCCATTGCTTTATAAATTCCCTCAATAGATGCTTTTGATTTTGCGGTTGTTGGACCCATGCCCGCAACTGAGTTTGCTAGTCCGGATGCTGCTTTTTGAGATATGCCTAGGTTTCTAGAGATACCTGTAGTTTCATCACTAATTACCATGAAGGCTTCTTCACCTTTTTTATAGGCATCCATAGCAAAACCTACAGCCATTTTTAGCCCTTTCATTGCTACACCCGCTAAAAATAAAGGATCTGTAACATTTTTAAGGATTGATTTACCTACTACTTTAAAAGCAGAACCCATGGTTTTAATTTTGGTTATAAAGCCTCCTGCTTTTTTACCGTTATCAGTTAATCTCTTAGATGTTTCACGGGCAGCTTCTGATGCTTCTTCAAATACTTCAGACATATTACTAAAGCCTATTTTTTCTAGTGACTTGGTAAGGCCCTTAGTAATAGCTCCTGTAAGCCCCATGGCTTTTGTTATATTTTTTTCCTGTGCTAAACGTTCTTTAGATAATTTAAGAGCAAGGTTGTTTTGAATGTTTTCACCTTCAAGTTCCCTAACCAAGTTTTCCTCATTCTTAGTGAGGGCTTCACCATCTGCTTTTTTAGCTTCTAATAAACCTAAAGCTTTTTGTTGGATTGCAATTTCTTTTTGAATTAAGGTTATACTACCTTTAATTTCTTTAGAATTCATGGTTTGAATTCCTAGTGCATCCTCTTGGAATTTATTACTGATGGATTGGAGTCTGTTAAAAGAAGACATCGCTACTTTCATCCCATCTGAAGCTTTTCCAAATTCTTTTTTTACATCCTGGAGGATACCATCAATTGCCCCCCAAGTATCTTCTATCTCATCTAAAGAAGTTTTATATGTATCTAATTGTTTATTTAAAACATTAAAGGTTTCAGCACTAGCTTCGGAAAATTTTACTTCTATATCGGCTTCACCAAATTCTCTACGAAGCTTATTTACATCCGTAAGAAGTTTTTTTAGTTTTAAAAGTTCTTTTTCGTTCAGTGCCATTGGGACATTTTATTATAAATATGAAAAGGCATCAGTTTTTTGATGCCTTTGTCACATAACTAGAAGTGTTTGGGTTTTTCTTAGGGGTTACTGAACCTGCTTTTTTCATATTTGCTATAGAATCTTCTACAGTACTTTTACTTTGTTCATCATTTTGTTCTTTATAAAACTTATCTATTGAACTATATGTAAACTTTCTAAGCCATATGGGCATGTTATATATAGTATGGAAGTCATACCCCCCCTTACCATGAAATATAATATCGTGAATGCTTGTAAATAAGTTATTCCGATATACTGATGCTTGTTTAGGCGTCAGGGAAAAAAAAGTTAATGCCGATAGGTACCTCCATTTCCTTTTCTTCGCCATTAATTATTAATGTTGTTTCTAAACTGATATCGGGTTGTATATGTTTAATATATTCCCTAAGTGCCCGAGAGTCTCGGGCTAAAAGATAGTTATCTACAAAGTCTCGAATGGTTTTTGGGGTTTCATCACCCTCAACCGATGTTATTAAATGTTTCATTCGAGTAGATAGTTCTGATGAACTTAATTTATTAATTTTTTTAAGTCCCTTTATCTCATTTTCAATTTTTTTCTCTAAATGACCATCCATTATTCTAAAGGTGATATTAGTACCTGTGTGGGGTAAAGTAAAGTCAAAATTGTTTTGTCGTTGAGAAAATTTACTTTCATCAATCTCTTTATTTTCTAATAAAGATAAATCAACTACATGCTCTTCACCATTATATTCAAATTCATAATCTTTACCATATCCTAAAATACGTGAAGCAATCATTATAGCATTTTTATCACCTACTAAAAGATCATTATAATTTACTTTTGTAAGTATAAGAGATTGAAGTAATTTATCTAATACTGTACCATTATTGATAAAGTTTTGATTAGTTAAAATATCTTCTTCTTTGGCTGTCATGTATTTCATCTCAATTTTACCACTAGCTAGAGGGTGGTCTAAAGGATAAAGTAAACCTTTAGAAGGCAATTCAATAGTTTCGGTTGGGAACTTGTATTTAACAGGTTCTTGAGGGGTAGGAGTTCCCGATGTTGGGGGAACTTGTGGGGTTCCCGTTGTTGGGGGAACTTGTGGTACTTCGTTTTCCATAAATTTTTATTTGTTTATAACTTAATTGTTCATGTATAAATATGAATATAAAAAAGGAACTTGACATAGCCAAGTTCCCTTTAAAAATAATTGCAAAATTGTTATTAGTAATTCAATACACAATAATCCATACCAATGGTAACTGTTAGGTTTTGAGCGGCAGCTTCATTATCCCAGTTATATTCACCAAATTCTGCAGCTTTAACGAAAGCTCCTTTGATGATCCATTCTGAGACTATATCACCCACAGGGCCTAAAATATCAATTGTTAGATCTTTTTTATAAAAATCTGAGTATCCATTTCTACCTGTTACTGATTCATGATGTAAACGAACCCATTCCATTACTGCTTGAGCTCCTGATGGAGTGATTGGATCGAACATTGTCATTGTTAAATCATTCCATTTTAATTTACCCTTAATTTTTCTATATGTGTTGATATGATTAAGAACAATTTCTTCCTGCGAGAATCCGACGGATGAAATACCTTTAATTGTATACGATGGAACACCATCCACATACATGATAAATCTATTCTGTACCTTAGGTTCAAAAGCTGTGAAAAATATTTCGTTTGGATCTATTACTGCCATTTTGCTTTATATTATGTTGTTATTTTGTTATAAATATTAAATTTTCCTTCTTTTATGCTGGGAAAGTTGCTCCAGTTGGTAAAACATTGAAATCTAGGTAAATAAATTCTGCTGTTTTGGTTGGTTGTAAGTAAATTTGACCAATTAATTGGTTTCTATCAATTACATCCGCAGTATTATTTGAAGAATCCATAATTACTTTAAAAGCATACAAACCTTGTCTTTGTTGTACTGATTCTAAATATGGGTTAACTTGACTTAAAAATGCATTTCTAGTAGCAATAGTATTTTGTTCAAATACTAAATTATCTGCAACTTGTGAAATGTAAGATTTAAGTTGAATTAATAATCTTCTAACATTTACTCTATCTAAAGCGCTTGCTTTTGTTTGTAATGTTTTTTGTCCAAATACTACTGTACCGGATCCTGGGAATGAAGCTATTGGATTTACTTTACCTTGGTATAATACATCTCTGTTTGATTGTGAGAATTTTCTTTCAGGACGTACTACTGTAGCTAATCCACCTCTATTCAAACCTGCAGGTGCAAACCATGCTTCTCCTACTCTATCATTATAAGCATAAACTCCTGGAATCATTGTTGAAGCTGGAACCCATACTAATTCTCCTGTTTCTGGACTTGTCGTTTGTAACCATGGGGCATAAACTGCAGCATAACTGGAATTGTATGATTGAGCTTCGGCTGTCATGGAACTAATTGTAGCACCATATGTTGAAGCATCTACAATTGCGATTGCATCTCCTCTTTCTTGTACCATATTAATTAATTTGGTAGTTGTAGCAGGTGCTGTTTCAATCATAATACCAGGTACTGTAATTGAGTTAAATATATATTCATCTTGATTTGATAGTAAATCAATTGAAGTAGTATAATTAGTATTATTTAAACCTTGAATATTCGCAGAAGTGGTAATTTTTTCATTAAATGCAGCTCCGGATGTTTCAAAATAAACTTGACCTGTTGCGCCTTCAAATGAACCACTTGCTACTGCTGGTAGTGATGATGTATATTCTGATTTAAAATCTCCATTATTATCAAAATATTGGGAAGTTTTAGCATTTACTGCTGAAACATATATATATCTTGATCTGTTAGGATAAGTACCATTATCTTGAACGTATGGTGTTGTATCACTAGTGTTAACTGTTTTGTAACTATCACCTATTACTTTTGAAATATAATTTGGTGCTGTTGGGTCTAATGATAAGTTAGTAAATGATTCTAATACTGTTTTTTGGTCTGTAGTATCACTACCTCGTCTAACTAATAATGTAAACGTACCTGAAGATGTGCTAAATTGAGGAATTTCCCATCTTAAATTATCATTTGAACCTGAAACTAAAGCACCATTTACTTCTGAACCTGAACTATTCATAATAGCACCTTCACCAAATGTTTTTAATGTAAATGAAGTTGCTACTGCTACCCCACTACCTGAAATATTTGTTGAAGTTGCACTTGTAAATGATCCAGATACAACTCTAGTTACTAATAGTGTAGTTCCACCATTATTAAAGTAGTTGTAAGCAGAGTTTGAAGTTAAAAATTCTTGTTGTAAACTTGCACTCATAAAAGTTGTTCCAAATGCCTGAGTATACTCACTATATGAGGTTACTAAAGTTGGAATTCCAACTGGGCCTTTAACTGTTGGGCCTATGATTGCAGCGCCTGCTTGAATTGGTTGAGCGGTTATTGCTGAAAGATCGTTCTCTCTAGCTAATACACCTGGTGATAATAATGTTTCTGCCATTTTATTGTAGATTATAAATATGTTTTGTTATAAATATTATACTTTTTATCAAAATTCAAACTAGTATAATAGTTCATTTAATTTTATTCCGCAATACATATGACACATTTGGTTAAAAATGTAACACATTTTGGATTGATTTTAAAACTTGAGAGGGTTTTATAGATTTAGTACATTCAAAATGTAGTAATGTATCTTTATGATCAGGACACCATTCCCAATCTCCAGGATTTAACCACTCACGATTGAAACATCCAGTACAATTACCTTCAGGTGTTGATACTCTTTCACAGTCTTTAAATTCAGTATAAGATTCACTAAAGCCTGAAATTAATACTACTGGGGTATTTATAGCCCAAGCTAACCAAGATAACCCACTACCTACACCTATAAAGGCTTCAGCATGTTTAATTTGGTTCATTCTAGTTTCAATTGGAAAGTCACCCGTTTCATTAATTACATTTAATAAAGTACCCCCTAGTTTTGAATCATGCCACTCATCATTTAAGGGTTCTTGAGTAATCATCATTACTTTATAACCTTTTACATTTAAAGTATCAATTATTTTCTGCCAGCCCCCGGGATGGTTCCAATACTTAGCATGTGCCGAAGCATGTGGAGCAATTACAACATATTTTTCTTCTATTGGGCGACCTGTATCTTGAAAATCTAAAATTGGTTTTACTTCTTTATAATCTAAACCCAAAATTTTGGTTGATGCTTCTTGTAAGGGGATTGGTTTAAAATCACAAGGTATTCTTTGTGAGTTAAATGTTTTATCATCATTGTAAAACCACCCAACACCATACATAGCATATAAATCTGGAACTGATTCACCAGGGGTAGAAAATTCTATTTCTGGGTATTTTGTTTCAAACCATTTATTTTTAAATGTAGAAACTATAACATGGCAGTTCCATTTTTTTCTAAATTCTTCAACATACGGAAACCATGCTAATGTGTCACCAATAGCATTTGAATCTAAATGAATGTAAACTCTCTTACCTTCAGGATTATATTGATGTTCAAATACTAACTCATTAGTAGATAATTCATAAATTTTTATTTCCCAACAAACAAAGTATTTTACATTAGTTCTAGTCCACATATTATTACTAATAACAGTATCATGGACAATTTCATTAGTATCTAAATTCTTTATTGTAACTTTATATTGTTTATCTTGTTTACCTAAGATTTCTACAAATGCCCCTTCAATAAAATTAATATTAAAAGTATTAGAAGGTATCTTAATGGGTAAGTTAAGGTTTTTGATGGAGTTGTATGTATTAATTAATTCTTGTTTCATAACACTTGATTATATATTTTAAGTAATTCTATTGTTCTATTTTCCCAACTAAAATCAATACCAGTTTTAGTTGAGTCTTTTATGTATTTACCCCAATTATTTAAAATATCATCTAAACCCCTTTCCATATCAAATATATTACGTGGAGATCTCCACATTCCAAAGAAATCAGTTTCCATTTCAATCCAACCAATAATAGGTAAACCACACGCTGCTGCTTCTAATAATGTAAGATTAGGATGTCCAGCTTCCAACTCTGAAGGATGGAGAAATATATCGTGGTCTAAATAAACTTGCCTTAAATCAGCATTACTAGGTTCCCAAATAAATTTTAATTTTGGATAATTTAAAACCCATAAATTTTCATTTATCCAATTTTGATTATTTTTAGGACCTACAATAGTAAGTGGTAAGTTACGTAACATAGCTAAACCAACACCATATGAAAATCCCTTCCTATCGTGTCCATTTTTACCACCCATACCATTATTAGCAACCATTAATAATTTTGGTTCTTTAGGTACTAATTTAGGAGTACTTTCAGGATAAAAACCATTAGTATTAACCCCATGTGCAAAATATATGCACTTTGGGTGATTAAAATAATCTACTAACCATTTCGCGGGCATTAATGAAATTAATGAACCTTCAATTGCTTCTAAATTTTCTTTAAATGTTGATGATTCTTTACCATAGTATTTTACATGGTGATCATGCAATTGGTAGATATATGGAATGCCTCTATTTTTTAAATCTATTGCTAAATTAGCTACATGACAGTGAACTATATCAAACTCACCAGGTTTAATATGACCCGCCAGTTTATGAGTAGACTCATGACCTAATTTTCTTTGGTTTTCTTCAAACTCCCATATAATTTTTTCTATTGCTCCCCAATTTTTAGGAGGTATATCTAAACCACATGCCGGGTCAATGTGAACTATTTTCATAATGTTGCGTATATTTCAGGGCTATTATTATCCATTCCTTTAAATTCTTGTTCTATAATACTAAAACCTGGTAGGTGTTTAGTATAAATTTTTTCTGCGGTACCTACTTTTAATTGAGCCACATTACACACCCACATATCAAAAGCATCCCAAGGAGTATTATTGATTTTATTCTGAATATAATTAATTTTATTATTATTAATTAAATATGATTGAGCTGGAATAAATGGTGTTATATCTGTGTAAAGATCTTCAATTTTAGGTCCATTTAAGTTACGATTATTAAATGGGTTTCCAAATCCAATAATATCTTGATTATTTTCTTTTGCTAACCTACTAAAACGATCTAATGATTGTTTTAATTCACTAAACGGAGAATCTACAATTACATCACCTTCAAAAATTAAGATATAATCATAATCCTTATTATCTTCAGCTAATAGTGCATCTGTATGGGCTTTATAACAACCATAATGTCCTGGGGCTAATTTATAATGTCCGGGTTTGTCTTGAACATCATCTGGTCTATTGCAATTATCTTTTGGTGGTAGTTCTGTCCAGATTTTATTTATGCGTTGTTCATATTTAATACCTGTTAATTGGCAAAATTCTTTTACATTTTCGGAAGAACGGATTTCTTTTTCATTTGTATCCGGTTCTGTAACTAAATGCATTAGTTTAATTTTAGGTTTTATTTCATATTGGGATCTATCCCCAAACCATTCAAATAAACCATTTTTAAATATTTGGTTATTTCTATAATCATCATCAACTATTACTGTTTTAGAATCTAATTGAACATTGGTAGCTAAATCATAAGTATCCCAAGTAACTTTAAATATATCTCCTTCAGTAAATTTTACAATATCATATACGTGAAATTTGCTAGTGATTTGAAATTCTGCGGTATTTGTAATTACCCCATTTTTTTCTAAAGTGTATTTTAATAAACGGCTATCATTACTATTTGAAATTTGTACAAATGGAGTAAAGTGGTATGGGATATCACTTGGTAGGATTGTAAAATATTCTATACGTGAATAATCCTTATGGGTAAATGTTTCACCACATTTAGATTGAAATTTTTCTCTTTCTTCCCAGTAAACATTTGATTCATTTTTAAATCCATGATACATAAGATTTTCTAAACCATTAGATTCAGCTCCCCACTTAGACATTAACTCATCATACTGTTGGGCATTGTCAATTTTAGGTTTTTGTAAAAAAAATTCAGGACGAATACCTAAAAACCAAGTTGTTATTTGTTTACCCTCTAATGCTTGATCTTCTCCAAAAAATGCATCTTTAGTATTAAGGATAGAACTAATTTTATTTACATAAGATTCATCTTTTAAGATGTAGTCATAATTAAGAAAATATACCTTTTCAATACCTAAACCCTCAGCTAAAGCACACCCATTATAATAATTTGTATAACAAGTAGGACCATGATATACATCATTATCTTCACCTGTTAAATTAATGTGAGCTTTCATCTCATTTGTAGACATCCATGAATTTGTATAAAAGGTATGTTTAGTTAAAATATTATGATTATCATTAATTGAGTAATCTGCTAATTTATCTAATTCTTCTGGTATTGGTATGTGGGATGTTAGGATAACTTTACGCCCTGTAGCTTTAACAGCTTTAATACACTCTATAGTTGTATCAATTACAGCTTTAGTATTAGGGTAGGTAGAAATGATAAATGCTTCCTCTTTAGGATCAATGTTTAAAGGTTTTTCATATTTAAAATCTGATAAATCTAAAACTGAAGAGATTATATCCTTGTTTTGATTTTTATCTTCGGTATTTAAATAATCTACACTATCAAATGTATCAAAATAATCTAAATATACTGGAAGATTATAAATGAGTAGGTTCATATTCCATGAAATAGCTTCACGAATTACTAGAGGCATTGTTTCTTTATCCGTGTTAGTTCCACGAGAAGTAAATAGAAATAAGTCCATCGCCTTATAAAAGTTATCCACATCACTACGTTCATTCCACCAAGTTACATTGGTAGGTTTGTCAGCCATTAATGGCTCCCAATAATGTCTAAAATTATCTGCTTGATTACCAACACTGTGAAATTGAACATCAGGAAGCATTTTAGCGTATTCAAAAAACTCTGCTTGATTTTTTCTAGGTGTAAATAACCCAACGTGTAAAACATGTTTTTTATTAGGATCTAAACCTAAAGCACTTAATGCTTCTTCTCTATTTGGGCGTTCTTTATACTCAATTGGATAATAAATTACCTCTTGAGGTACGTTAATATTTTTATATTGTTTTTTCTGCCATTCTGATACAAAAATAAACTTATCTGGTAAGAATGTTTTATTATTAGTATCCATTGATGAATCGTGGGATGTTTCTATTAAAGAATAAGATCTATCTTGATTATATAATCTTTTAGCAATCTCAAAATCCATAAAATATTCAGGAATTTCTTCTAGATGAATTATGTCGGGTTGGATTTGATCGATAATATCGAAAAGTTCAGTTTTATCTTCACCTAAAATAAAAAATCGTTCAGGGGGGATCATATTTTGTAATCGATCCTTTTGAACAACTAGAACACCACCCGTTAAATTATCCCATTCAATTAAATATACTTCAATTTCATCTTTTATTAATTCTACTTTTTTAGTAAGATATTGGGGTAGCCCTCCTGTAGATAAGTGAGGGGCAATGCAAAGCAATTTTTTCATAAACTAATTTTAACAATATAACATATTATAATAACTAATATTTACATATCCAAATTATAACCTATTACTGAGTCCAAGCAGGCATCCAATAATCTGTACCCCCAATATTAACTACTACCCAACCGGCAGCAAATAATCCAGTATTATCTGGAACTTCTGGATCTAAAAACCCATTAGTTGCAGGACTATTGAATGCAGGGTTAAACGTATGAGTGGTACCGCCTCCGGCACCACTTGTACCTGAAGTACCTACTACCCCTGCAGCACCACTAGTACCTGAGGTACCTACTACCCCGGCAGCACCACTTGTACCTGAAGTACCTGGGGAACCTGAGCCTGAAGTACCATTTGAGCCTTGAATTGAAGATCCTGCAGTATTAGATGCCCCTGAAGTACCTGCAGTACCCGTAGTACCTGAAGTATTTGAACCACCTGAATTACCACCTATACCTGAAGTACCTGTTGAACCTGCTGTACCAGAGATACCGGATGTACCTGCTATACCTGAAGTACCTGCTATACCTGAAGTACCTGATAAACCTGAAGTACCTGATTCTCCTGAAGTACCATTTGCACCATTTGAACCTGAGGATCCAGTCGAACCTGAAGTGCCTGATGTTTTACTTAAACCCGAAGCTCCTGCTATACCTGTTGTTCCTGTTGAACCTGAGGTTCCTGAAAGGCCTGAAGAGCCTGTTGAACCCGCTGTACCTGATATTCCGGCTGTACCTGATTCTCCTGAAGTACCATTTGCACCATTTGAACCTGAAGATCCAGTTGAGCCTGAAGTACCTGAAGTCTTACTTGAGCCTGCTGCTCCTGCAATACCTGAAGTACCTGTTGAACCGCTTGTACCAGTTGTACCTGAAGTACCTGATGTTCCGGCTGTACCTGATTCTCCTGAAGTGCCTGAAGCGCCTACTGTACCTGAAGTACCTGTTGAACCTGAAGTTCCTGAAGTCTTACTTGAGCCTGAGGTACCTGCAATACCTGAAGTACCTGTTGTTCCTCCTGAACCTGCAGTTCCTGAAGTACCTGCTGTACCTGAAGTACCATGTGAACCTCCTGAAGTACCGGATGTACCTGATCTACCACTTGTACCATCAGCACCTACTGTGCCTGAAGTTCCAGTTGAACCACTTGTACCAGCTGTACCTGAAGTACCTGATGTCCCTGTTGTACCTGAAGTGTTTGATATACCTCCGGCACCGGCCGATCCTGAAGATCCTGAAGATGTAGAATTCCCAGTTGAACCTGAAGTACCTGCTGCCCCCGTTGAACCTGAAGTTTTGCTTAAACCTGCAGTTCCTGCAGTTCCTGATGTACCTGATGTTACGCTTCCTCCAGAAGAACCTGATGTTCCATTTGAACCTCCACCACCACCACTACCACCAATAACAGAAACCACACGGCCATCTTTATTAGTAGCTAAAACTCTATCAGTTCCTGCATTATCTATAGAACCTGTAGGGACACTTAGTAAGAACAAATCTTGTTTGAAAACTGATTGTCCTGGTGTATCTCGTCTACTGGAAAATTTTCTATTTTCAGCCATTTAAGGTTTGTTCGTTTATCTTGTGATAATAAATATGAAGATAAGAAGGGGCATTAGCCCCTCCAAATTTTAATTTTAACTCAAATATTACTTTTTATTATTTAATGAATGTTTTTTAACAGCTTCTCCATCTAAAAATTTAGCATTTTTTAATTCTTCGTAAGTTATCCGGATGGTGGGTTTCCCACTATCCTTAATTTGCTTAAATATTTCAGGAGTTAATTTATACATTTTTATTTATTAATCTCTATGTTATGTCTGGTTGGGTAACATAAAAGTCTGTTGGGGCACCTAATATGACTCTAATGCTATCAGTAAACATAATATACCAAAATACGGGTGTATCTAAATCTGCTTCGATATAATTAACCCAGTAAAGAGTTATGTCTTCTGGTGTTTTTGGAAGACCGTAATGGTCAGCGCATTGTTTTCGGGCTGCTATCGCATCTGCCTCTGTGGTGTATTTGTATCCGTTTACTTGTTCTATCATGGTGTATAAATTGAGTAATGCGCGTTAATGTTATTTCTGATTCCCACTTGATTTGAAGACTCATCAGTTGAATAAATAACAAGTTCTTGCATTTTACCTAGCCAACCCCTGCCTGTAATAGCCCTATCTTTTGAAATACTATCAGCCCTACCAGTTGAAGAAGTGTGAATCATAGATAGAAGAGTTTGATTTAATGCTCTTGTTGTGTTTTCCAGGTCTGTAGTAACGCCATTTATCTTGTTATCGCCTCCAGTTACTTGTGGGTTGCCTGCTGAATACAACCATTGTTGCGATGGACCGGCATGATAATCGACATATGTCGTTGAACCCAACATAAATTGCTGCCAAGTTATGCCGTTTATTTCTGGGTTTAAAGTATAGAAAACTGACCTAATATTACTAAGCGCTGTAGTCATATTAAAATGCAACAATCCAGATGAATCGAATTGAATTGATGGTTTTCCGTTATCGGTTATAACCACACCAGCAGAAACTAGTTTAGGCTGTAAATTTGCAGTAGTTTGTGTTGCATTGTTTCCATTTCCAGATTGATCATACCAAATCGTTACAAATCCATCGTTGGTTAAACCTGTACCTGTAAAAGCTAATAATGTGCCATCAGTAATTTGCGCTGCTGTAAAATCTTGCTCGGCATTATCGCTACTTCTACGGATTTTTACAACATTAGTTGTTGTAGATTTTAAATTTCTCAGAGAATAACCAGCAGAAGCACCTGTATAT
>Ga0206131_10002233_pt1 | contig 23805 bp, 15 predicted proteins | sample Helgoland_Spring_FD_148636 | JGI IMG/M metagenome (GOLD analysis project Ga0206131, IMG submission 148636) | Pelagic subsurface seawater microbial communities from Kabeltonne, Helgoland, North Sea - Helgoland_Spring_Bloom_20160517_1 | ecosystem: Environmental > Aquatic > Marine > Epipelagic ...
AAACGTCGTCGTCGGGATTACAAACGACGACAACGACTCTCGCGCGCGGTAAAGCGTGCCGTCCAAAGCATCGTTCGTTGCAACATCATCGTCGCGGTCGTCTTCAACAACAACCAAAAATCGTTCGCATCGTAAAAGTCGGCAACGATCATTCGTCGTCGTCTTCCAGTTCGCACACAGAAGGAGAAAAAGAAGGAGGAGAGGAACAGGACGTTTTCGCGGAGACGAGGAGGGAAAACGCGGATAGTGCCTCGACATCCGAAATAGAAGAAGAAGAAGAAGAAGAAGAAGAATCAACAGAAAATACGAACAACAAAAAGAAACTTTGGGAGTGTTCGCAGTGCTTTGGAAACCAAAGCGTGTTAGTCTCTCAGTTGCGAGATGTCTCGGAGGTTTTAGCGGACGGATTTGGGAAACCAGCGGACGACTTACTCAACGGTTTGATGCAAAAAACAAGATGGAGCGCGGGGAATTTCGCGTGCGTCATCGCTCGACCGCGCGGCTCGCAACCGTACAAACCGTCCAAACGCTTGACCACGAAAAGCGTGCGCAGAAAAGGAGCGACGGCGGCGGCGGCGCAGGCTTCTTCGGCGAATAAAGACAAGAAAATGTTTCGAGACGGTAACGACATAGTCGGTGCGTGTGATTTGACTCTCTTGCCTGCGTTTGGTCCGAAAGCTTCCAGAGAGTCGCGCGTGAAAAACGGGGTAAAGTTACTCCGACTCTCCAACGAGAGTAACTTTTTATACTTGACTGGAATGACGACGCGTTCGGCCAATCGCAGAATGGGCGTCGGTAAAGCACTGCTGGAAGAGTGCGACGTCATCGCGCAAAAGATGGAAAAGAGTCGACCAAAATGCATAGCTCTGCACGTTGCGAAAAATAACGCCAACGCTATCGGTCTTTACGAGAGTTGTGGCTATAGAATCGTTTCCGAATCAACAATGACAACGACAACGACAACAACAACAACAAATGATGGTAGTGGAGGAGAGAGGAGTAGTACGGGTAGTAGCGGGAGTAGTGGTAAAAACGACGAGAGCGGCGTGCCGCCGACGACGAGTCCTTCCTCTTTGGGCGATAAGTTTATGCAGTTTGCGAATAAATTTGGCGGCGGCGGCGGCAACGGTGGTGGTGGTGGTGGTGAAGAGGAAGTCCATTTCATGGTCAAATGGATACGACGAGACGTGATCGATGAGAAAGTGAAACGAATGGACGAAACCGGAGTGTTGAAGGAGATACCAACCTTGTGATTTACTATTAAAATTTTATTTTACAGCGCACCATCCTTTTTTAAAATTTTTCAACTTTAAAGTTTTTCGTGTTTTTGGGGCAGAAAAACAAAAAGGTTCGCAAACAAAAAAAAAACAAGAAGAAGAAAAAATTCACGAAAACCACACAAACAAAAAAGCTCTCTCTTCCCCGCGGCTCGCTCGAATTTCCTTCATTGAAAAGAAGTCGCGCGCGCTCTTAAGAAGGAAGAGACTTTTAACGATTGATACCATCGAACACAAAGCAGTAACAACACAACAACCACAAGAAGAAGGATTTGTCTGTTTTGACGATGTTTAACAACAACGAATCTCAGTTTGATCCGTCTTTCAAGCACTCGAGTCGATATTCGCAAACAGCGGCTCGATACGGGAAAGCAGAAAATGGGCCGCGACCGGGGAGTGACGTTGAAAACGGAAACTGGGCGGCGCAACAACAGTCGATGAACTTGATGCAAAACGCTCCGCCGGCGATTAACACCGGCAGAGGAAATGGAAACGCTCACGCTGGTGCTTCGAGTGGCTCGTACAATCAACAATATCACCAACAACACCATCAAGATCACCACAGGACGAATTACGGGACGAACCACGGCGGACGCAGTCCAAACGGCGGACAAATGGACGAAAGTTTAATCGACCGAGATTACTTGCGAGAACACCGCGCAGGTCAAGAAAGGTTTCGCAGGAACACGTGCATTGGAATTCTTGGGGCTTCCGTAGTCTCTGTTATTGGGTGTTACTCCTACTATGGCGTCTCGCAAGGGAAAAACGCCGGCGCGAGCTTTACGTCTCTTTTGCCATGGTCGTCTTCCGACGCGGCAGACGATGATTACTCCGCCGCGACGTCGTCGTCGTCGAAGCACCACCACCACTCTTCTTCTAAGAACGATTCTGGCGATGATTACGACAAAGCGCCCCTCGAAGACGACGACGAGGACGACTCCAGTAAGACTTCTTCCAGAAAGAAACACAAGGAACTCTTCTCGAAAACATCCAAACTCGTCGATAACGACGAAGCAGATGGCGAAAGCGAAAGCGATTACGACGGATCGTCCTCCTCGAAGAAGTCGAAAAAGAAGAGCTCCAAAAAACACGGGGGCGATGATTCGGAGGAAGAGGAAGAATCCGGCGAGGAGGCACCAAGCGAAGACGAACAAGCGCTCATTGATTCTGTCACGCAGGATTTGAAAGAGTCCGTGAAGAACGCGCAAAAAGCCAAGAAAGCGGCAAAAAAGATTGGCAAAGCTGAGAAGGAAGAGGTCATCGATCCGCGAACAGAGATTGACGCCACGAGAGCAGAGCTTCTCAAAAACGCCGGTATCGAAGAGGAAGAGGACGAGGCTACCGGTGAAAAGAACGAGAAATTGTTGGACGGTGAAGTCGATCCTTTAGTTGCCGGTTTGTTGACTAAAGACATGCAAAAAGCGGAGGAGCGCATCAAATTAGTCAAAGGCACGCATTCTCACAACAAAAAAGAAGCGAGAGAAGCGGAAAAGGCTTTGTACGAGTATGACGCTAAAATTGAAATGGAGAAGGAAGAAAAGATTCGCAAGAAGCAACAAGCTGCGATTGATGCTGAGAAGGCGAAATACGAAGAAGCTGCCAGACGCGAAGTCGGAGAACAAGAAAAGAAAAACAAAATACACGCGGAAGAAGAGAGAATGAAGATGGAAATTGCCAAGGCGAAAGCGGACGCTGCGACGAAAATTGCCATGGCGAAGGCCAACGAAGTTTCGAGCAAAGCCGCGGCGGAAGACAAAGTCATGCAAGAGATTGAATCCAAGATGCATCCGAAAGAAGATGAAGACGATAAGACGCCAAGTACTTGGAGTTTGAGTTCTGATCCAATCGACGGTGCTCGCAGTGATGACGATGTCGACAACTTTGTCGAGCAAGCTGAAAAGGAAGGCGCGCACGTGTCCAAAGAAGACAAAGAAACATTAGAAGAGGCACAAAGAGAGCGCATGGTTGCCGAAGAGCAACTGATTGAAGCAAAGATGGAAGCTGCTAAAGTTCAAGCTCAAGCACAAGACATCATGAAGGCTGCCGAAACCAGAGCGGCTGAAGCGGCTGCGGAAGCGAAGAAGGAAGCGCAAGCCGAAATCGACGCCGCCAAGTCGGAAACCGAGAAAGCGAAAGCTTCTGCTCAAGCCCTTTTAAGTCATCAACAAGCGACTGAGGAAGAAAAAGTCAAGTTAGAGACGGACTTAGAGAACGAAAAGTCCAAGGAAGGAGACATTGCGAGAGAAGCTGCTATTTCAGCTGCGAATATGTTGCAAGAAGGAAAGGATGCCTCGGCGTCAACTTCTGCTTCCGCGAAGGGGGAGGAAGAATCGCCTGCCACAACTGAAACGGAGACGGAGATCGCATCGGCGGAAACCACTTCAGAAAATGCAGTCGTGGATGACGAGAAGTTACCGGAACCTTGGAAAGCCGTGTTAGATAGCGATTCCGGGAAGACGTACTATTGGAACACGGAGACGCAAGAAACTTCGTGGGACAAACCATCGCGAAAATAAGAAAAATTGTAGCCGAAAAATACTTCTCACGAGTCCGTGAAATGAAATGAAATATGCCCTATATCAAGTATCTTAATACGAATGACAACATAATATCTATTTTCGATTTATCATATTAAAATCCTGGTAAGACCGAGAAGTCAACCATATCCTTCGGCAACGATGCAACCGAGTCTATGAGGTCTAAGCGGTTTTGTCGCGTCGGTAAGTCTTCACAGTTCACGAAAACGTCTTCGAAGAATCGTGTCGAGGAATCCTCCATTTCTGCTAAAGCTTCAATCAAAGATGCGATGCTCTGGTTGGCTGCTATTTTGTCGCACGCTTTCTTATACGTGTTAAAGAACTCGATTTCCGCTTCCTCCACGAGCAAAGACTCGTCTATTTTCCCACTCGGCGTGAAATCTTTCTTCCCTCTGATGAGTTTCGTCGGTCTCGATAAAACGTTCTTCGCCTTGGAAAAGGTGTTTGCGTCCTTCATTGCCGCTTGCAATTCTTTTACCGAAGCGGACGCTCTCGCAGGGTTGAATCCAATACCCGTGTTCAAAATTGCGCGAACGGATTCAACATCATTTCCTGCGTCCACTAAGAGTTGTTCTAATCTTCTTTTCGTAAACTCCGCGCAGTCTTCCATCGCTTTGTCGCTTACATCCACGGGCTGTTCACTCTTTGCAAGTCCGAATAACGCTCGAACATCTCCACCTTGTGTTTGAAGATCGTTGTTTACTAACGTTTGGACGAGACCGTACGCAGTTCTTCGCAAACCGAAGGGATCTGCCGTCGCTTTTGGTGCTCCAACGACTGCAAATAATCCAACCAAAGTATCCGCCTTGTCCGCTATGGTCGCCACGATACCTGGAGCCGTGGAAGCGATTAAATCTCCCGAAAATCTCGGAAGGTTTGCTTCAAAAATAGCTTTAGAGGTCGTGTCGTCAAGCTTGTCACACTTTTTCGCGTAGTGTTCGCCCATCACGCCAGCGAGCGATGTGAGCTCCATGACCATGGAAGACGCTAAATCGGCACGAGCTAAACGTGCGGCTTTCGTCGCCATGGCCACAATTGAAGCGTCATCGCCGTATCCCAACGCCGCCGCGACCTTCGGCGCGAGATTCTCGGCTCGCTCTGTTTTCTGCAGCATAGAACCTAATTCGGTTTGAAACGTTATGCCTTCCAACTTTGGACGAAGCGTCTCTAAACTTTCCTTGCAGTCGTTTTCGTAAAAGAATTTAGCATCTTGGTACCTCGCTCTTAATACAGCTTCATTTCCGGATTTTACGGCCGAAACATCGCACGGTCCGTTCGCAAACGTCACAAAGTTATTAAGCAAGTCACCGCTTGTTTTGTTCTCGACTGGGAAATAGCGCTGGTGCTTCTTCATGACGGTAATTAAGACTTCTTTCGGTAAGCTCAAATATTCCGCCTCGAATTCGCCCAAAACCGGTTGTCCCGCTTCCAACAAATTCGCAACTTCGTCTAACAAGCCACCACTCTCTTTGTTGCCTTCCGGGACAACGCCTCCGACTGATTCTGCTAAAGATACCGCGTTACTCCAAATTTCATTTTTGCGCGCTTCGATGTCTGGAACGATTCCTTCTCTTTCCAAAAACGAAAAGTAGTCTTGGACGTTGGTCAGCGTTTCCTCCACCGGCGCTTCCAATCCAGGAGGTCGCAAACCTCTCGTCGTATCACTTGAAGTAACACCGAGCGCAGAAAAGGGTATTATCGATTGACCGTGGCACGCAAATAACCAACGCATAGGTCGTGAGAATGCGTTGTCTTCGTTCAACTGCCAGCGCATGGTTTTGATAAACTTGATGGATTCTACGACTTTTGGCAACTCGTCGCGCATAACTTCAGAGGCAGATTTCCCGACTGCTTTCACGTTTGCCCACACGTACTCGTCGTCCTTTTCGAGTTCTTTCTCGAGATCGACCACATTGTTTTTTGTGCAAAATCCGAGCAAAGCTTTGGTTGGAGTCACTCCGTCTTCCTCAAACGCTCTCGAAAGCGGAGGACCGCGATTTCGCGATTCTTGATCTGGCTGTTTTGGAGAGAGGTTTTTTATCGCGACGGATACGCGGCGAGGCGTACCACCAACTGAGACGCTATCGTATTCTAGTCCAGATTGCTCTAAAATGGAATTCATGGCGAGCTCGACTTGATGAATGCACGAAACAACATCGTGAGGCGGCAACTCTTCGGTACCAATTTCAAAAACAAAATCAGCCTTCTCATTCGGGAGCTTTGATTCGTCTATGGGCGCAACAGGTTTCGCGGCGTCGTTTTGCTTGTTATTCTTTTTCTTCTTTTTTTTACCGTTGTCATCTTCTTTGTCGTCGCTTGATCCTTCGACTAAGCTTCCGAGCGGGTAACCTAACTCTTCGCGTCTTTCGACCCAAAGGGAGGCAATATTTCTCGCCAAATCACGCATGGAGGCAAACAATTTCTGTCTCTCCGTTACGCCAACCGCACCACGAGCGTCGAGAATGTTAAACGCGTGAGACGCTTTAAGCAACTGGTCGTACGCAGGAAGAGGAAGTCTGTTTTCAATCAGCGATTGCGCTTCTTTATCGGCTAAATCAAAACGCAATCTCTGATTTTCCACCGAAGCTACGTCCATGTTGAACACGGACATTTCGTATTCGTCCTGTAAACGCATTTCGCCGTACGTTAAGGAATCATTGTATCTAATATCTTTGAAGTGATCCACATTTTGTAAAGCCATCAAGACGCGCTCTAGACCGTACGTGATTTCAACCGCAACTGGATTGACTTTCACGCTACCGCATTGTTGGAAATACGTAAACTGCGTCACTTCCATGCCGTCGAGCCAAACTTCCCATCCCAACCCCCACGCGCCTAAAACTGGACTTTCCCAGTTATCTTCCACGAAGCGAATGTCGTGCGCTTTCGTATCTACGCCGAGCGCTTCTAAGGAGCCTAAATAGAGTTCTTGCGGATTCGCCGGTGCTGGTTTTAAAATCACCTGAAACTGCGTGTGTCTTTGTACTCGATTCGGATTATCCCCGTACCTAGAATCATCCGGTCTCACCGACGGTTCCGGGTAGCACACGTTCCAAGGTTCTGGTCCTAAGCAACGCAAAAACGTCGCCGGGTTCATCGTTCCCGCGCCGACTTCAGTGTTATGCGGAAGCCAAACTGCGCACCCTTTTGAGGCCCAGTAGTCTTGCAATCTATTGATTGCTTGTTGAAACGTCGGCGCGTCTGTGTTCACTCCCGCGGCGGAGGAGCTTTTCGCAGGTGAAGAAGAAGGAGGAGTTGAGGCTGAAGCTGCAGCTGCATCCGAAGAAGACGCAATCGCGCGCGTTCTGAACGACGACGACGAAGCAGAAGAAGAAGAAGAAGAAGAAGAGGATCGTTTTGTTGCGGTTGTAGTCGCCGATGAGGTTGAGAACGACGAATTCATCATCTTCGCGCGCATCGTCGTCCTTCCTCCGCGGTGGTTGAAGGAGGAGAAAAGAAATGGGTTTTTCCAGGAAGAAGAAGACGTCGTCGTCGTCGTCGTCTGAATCGTCGTCGTTCTCAACGCGCGATGAGAAGATTTTGCCGCAGCAGCTCCATTACTCTTGTTCACGAGCGCATAGTGCGCCAGGCGTAGCATCGTGTTTGACCCGCGGGGCGGAATAGTGTCAGCAAATAGACACACCGCGCGCGAACGACGACGTCGCAATTCTTTAATAAAGCAAATTGAGAAGAAAAGATAAAATACTCGAGAAGAACAAACGAAAGAAGAGGGAGACACTTTTTGTTCGTTCTGTTCGAAACAAACACTTTTGATTTGCAAAATTAGTAGAGAGGATGAAAGGCGTTGGTTGCTACATGAATAGTATTATTAGTATTAGTATTACACATCATCATCATCATCATCATCATCATCATTTCAGAGAAGACTCACGCTGTTCCAACAGTTAAACCAGGACCAGTTTTGAACATGGCCAACTTGTAGGTGTATACAGTCACCGGTCTTCCCGCGACGCGCATAAACGTTTCGTCGGCGTTGCCGTTTCCGGAGGAAAACGGAGTCAAATAATCTAAGACGATTTGCGTGCACACGATGAGTGGCTGTCCAGTTTGCGCGTCTTTCTGGTCGCGCCACAACCATTTCGTATACGTTCGCGTTCTTTTCACGTTCGGGTCTGTCCCACTTCCTTCGTAATCGTTAAAAACAACCTCTGCGAGTTCACTCGTTTCGAAGCGGCGCTTTCTCGAATCGTCCTCGGTTTCCGACCGAGCGGTGACTTTGAAAAAAATCGTCTTTCCATCCGCCAACGAACACTTCATGACGTTGGGGTCGTCTAAATTCCAATCTATGTCCGTAAACACGGAGCCGTTCTTGACGTTCATAGTATACTCAGCTAACTTTTCCGTATTCCAAGCTCGGTCTAATATGACTTCGTTCCTCGAGTTTCGCACGAAACGTAAAGGATACGAGGTAGGCCTACCGACATCATTCTTTGCTCTGTTTACGCTTTCTATGTTTGATACCACGTCTGCACCTTCTGGTAAATCTACATCCGTCAACGTCGCGTTGACCAGCCATTCGCCTTGAAAGCTTTCCGGAAAAGTCAAATCCGCCGGGCCTCCACCGCCGAAGCTCTCCCACGCGTCGCTTATAAATCCGGATTCAATAGCCTCCGCTCTGTTTGTCATCTCGTCGCTTCCAAAAACGCTCGCCACGACGAATACTGAGGATGACCTGAATAAAACATCCCTTCTCCTCCTCCGGTGCAAACTTGTCGTTCCATTCGTTGCGTGTCTTTGTGCATTCATCCGTGTTCTTTTTACTACTCCATCTGCTTTTCCTGTGTCGTCGTCGTCGTCCTCGTCGTCCTCGTCGTCCTCGTATCCAAAATCTTCGAGAGCGCGTTTGAACGAATGAGAGAAGGAGGAAGAAGAAGAAGATGATGACGAAGAAGAAGAAGAAGCGGTAATCGTGCGGTGGTGCGTTTTAAGACTTCTGCTCGCGCGCTTGGGCTGACTACGCCCCCCCGCAATCGATGAAGACGATGACAAAAGTTGATGACAAAACGACATATTTTTTGTCGTCTTCGTCTCGTCAACTGTCAGGAATTTGAAAAAATGACGTCGGCTGAAGTGTTCGCTCTCGCGTTCGAGCGGGGGGCGATGTCTATTCTTCGCATGAATATTGATTATACTGCACTATGCTATAATAATACCAGGAGGTATCGATAATATACAACTATGTAATATAACTAGCGAACAGCACCGAGCAGTAGTAAGTCTTCTCTACGTTTCTAACACCGCCCGTCTTTTTAGTTTCTCAGCCGCTCGAATTTTAGTCGACGACGACGGCGGGAGAGGTTTGGTCTCCACCTCCTTAACTTTCGGGAACACGACGACCAAGTTTTTGTTGAAATCAGACAAAGTTTGTTTCAATTCTGAATTGCGCAACGCCGCTTTCTGAATAGAAGATCGCACGCTTTCCAACTCGGCTTTATATTCCGCCTCTTCGCTTTCTTTTTGTTTCTTGTCCAGTAAACGCTTCATCTGCAAGTGCTTCGCCTGTCTTTCTTGCAAAGCTTTCACTTTCTCGTAAGCGTTCGCTTTCGCTTCCATCGTTTTCACGCGTTCCTTCTCTGTTTCCTCGACGTCTTGAATGGCTTTTTTCAACGCTTCTTTGATTTTAGCCGCGTTTTCGGCATCTTTAGCGGTGGAATTCTTACGGCGCAACTTCCCCATGGCGACGTGGTGTTCTCGTTCTCTCGTCTCTTTAATTTGAATGCACAACTCGTGCCGCGTCGCCGCCGAGCGGTGTCGTCTACCTTTCTCCATGACGTTGCGCATCTCTCTTTCTACGTGCATGTTGTTCTCTTCGATTATTTTTTCTTCCTCGAGTCTTCTCGTTTCTTCCCGGAGTGCATTTTCTTTCAACTCGACTTCCAAGTTAGCAGTCTCGCGCAAGACTTTGAGCTTTATCTCTTGCGCTCGTCTCGCTTCCTGCCGCGCTAACTGCGCTCGTTCCGCTTTTTTTCGTTCGTTTTCGTGCATTTCCATGATTTTCTTGCGCTTGTGTTCCGAGTGACGTCGGATGAGCTCTTTCTCCGAGAGTTGTTTCAGTTTTAATTCCTTCAGACGCTCTTCTTCGACAATCGCCATCTTGCGTTCTTTCTCCAGCCTTTGCTCTTCCATTTTCGCTTCGAGGATTTTCGCGCGCGCGATGGTCTCTTCGATTTCCTTCTCTTGTCTCTCAATTTTATCGATGTATTTTTGTTTCGTCTTTTTCAACTTCAGCTTATCTTTCTGCGCTTTTATTTGCTCTTTTCGGATGTTCATGCGCTCGATGAGCTCCAGTGAGTCTGGGATGCTCTTCACTAACTTTTCGGTCAATAATTTGTTCTCGCGGCGATGAATTCGCATTTCTTCCTCAAAATAGTCGTCATCTTCGTCGTCATCGGCGTCGGCGTTGTCGTCGTCGTCGGAAATTTCGTCCGCGTTCAACATCTTTTTCATGGTTCTCATTTCTTCCTTCCTTCGTTCTTCAAACTTTTTCTCGCGCTTTCTCACCTCTTCTTCATCGAGTTTCCACTCGTACTTTCCGTTGTTCTCTAGCGCGCACTCTACGATCGTGTCGACAATGCTTTCTGCCATACGAAGCGGTTGTTCGTGTTCAGGCAAATTCATCTCCGCCGCGGAGAGAACGCCTCGGAGCAACTTGTGTTTTCGTTCTTCGACGTGATATTGATTTTCGTATTTATCTCCTTCGCGTAAGAACTCATCTCTATCGTAATTCCAAGACCCGTTGAACGCGTATCTCGATTCCGAAGTTACCGACTCTTGCACGCGATAATCATCACGCTCTCTGATTCGTCTCAGTTCTTCTTTGCGTTGTTTTCTTTGATGCGGAGTGAGTTTATCCTCCGCGGTCTTGGCGTCAATATCCATCGGAACGTTGTTCTTCGGAGCGTTCAACGTCTCGTCCATTGCTCTAGTTGGATTGACTGGAACTTCGGTAGCGTAGTCCCCTCTCTCGTCGTATATGTGCTTATCTATTTTCGCCTTGAGTCGCAACAGCGCCTGCGCTCGAAACGCTTCGTTACTATCGATGAGCTTCGCTTTCGCCTTGACGCCTTTCATCGAACGAATTTCCTCTCTCGCTTTCCGTTCTAACTCAAACTTAGTACTCCCGGACGCGTTCCGAAGTCGTTCGGAAAATTTAGACTCCGTGTCTTCGTCGTCCTCTTCATCGTTTCTATTCGCGTCTTCTTCTCGCTGTTGTTGTTTCTCTTCTTGATATTTCGGAGGCGTGTTCGTGGACTCGTCTTCCTCTCGTCTCCTTTGCCGCGTTCTCCTCTCCTGTTGTTGTTGTTGTTGTTGTTTATTGTCTTCTTCATCATCTCCTTCCTCGTCGATGTCTTCGCTGCCAAATATGCTCGAGAACACGCTCTCGAAAAACGACTTGTCCCCTTGTTGTTGGTTATTCTTCTTGTTCTTTTTCTTCGTCGTCGTCGATATCAACTCATCTTCTTCTTCGACTTCTTCGAAAAAATTCCGGTGACGAATGTGATTGATTTCGTTCCTCGGAGGAGGAGGAGGTCGGTCTTGCTGTTGTTGTTGTTGTTGTTGTTGTTGTTCCATTATTATTATCTCTTCTTCTCTTTAAAAAACAGTTTTGTTGTTGTAAATACGACGACGACGACAACGTATGGTAGCCGAGTCCTCTTAGAGTTTCTTCTTAGACCGTCGTCTCACAGAGCGCGTAAAACTGAAGAAGTGAATTATGAATTATTATGGGGTGGTTTGGTGTTGCGAAAATTTATAAACCCTAAACACAACTTGATGGATGAAAAAAAGGATAGGGACGACGACGTGAACGAATTTTTCAACTCTTTCTTCATAGTATTACACACGCACTTGTCGTTGTTGCAAACGTACTACAAAACACACCACTACTCATTAATAATGTCTGCACTCGCCCAAACGTTCACGGCAACCTCGGCTTCGGCCTTAGCTTCGCGCAAATCGTCCTCGTTTAACGCGCGTTCTTCTTTGACGACTTCATCCTCCTCTTCCTCTTCTTCCACGAGAGGTGCTCGATTGCAAACGTTTGCGAGAGTCGACGGAGGTGTTGGAGTCTTTGGAAACAAAGCGGGGATGACGCAAATTTTCACGGACGATGGATTGTGCGTCCCAGTGACGGTTATTGCCGTTAAAGATGGGAACTATGTCAGCGCGGTACGTCTTTCGTTTCTATAGAATTTTATCTTTTCCGCCGCGAAAAGAGGGACTTTTACAAGGCAAAATGGTGGCGGTGTGCATTTTACGCGCGCGCATTCTTCGCGCTCGTTTGGTACGAGGAGGATTGAAACCCATCCAAAAAAGATTCCATTCGTTCGTAACGTGTACTTCTTCTCGCGAATGTCCACTCTCTTCCTCGCGCGTGCGTTCGCGTGATGGTTTCCAGCCGCTGGTTTCGAGCGAAAAGGAGGGCGATTTTTGCTTCTTCTTTCGCCCTCGTGTCTCAAACCCTCTTTCTTTCTTTCTTTCTTTTCTCTCTTTCTCCTTTTTTTTCCTTTTCCGAAAAAGGGAAAAAGGGTCAACAACAACAACAACAACAACAACAACAAACTGATTATCATCAAATCATCTCTCATCAATGAAATAACAATTAAAAAATAGGTTAAAACTGCGGACGCGGATGGATACAACGCCGTGCAAGTGGCGTACGACGCCGTCGCGGAACACAAAATTACCAAGCCTGAAGTCGGTCACTTAGCGAAGGCTGGCGTGAAGCCGATGAGACACGTGGAGGAGTTCCGTCTCGCGGCGCCGGCGGACGGCATCACCGTCGGCCAGAAGTTGAGCGCTCCGGAAATGTTCAAGGAGGGCGACTACGTCGATATTCGAGGAACGTCCATCGGTAAGGGTTTCCAAGGTTCCGTCAAGAGACATGGTTTCGCCAGAGGTTTGATGACGCACGGCTCCAAGTCTCACAGACAACACGGTTCCGTCGGCGCGGGTACGTACCCAGGTAGAATTTTTCCGGGGAAGAAGATGCACGGTCACATGGGTAACGAGACGACGACGATTAAGCAGTTGAAAATCATGAGAGTGGAGGATGATTGCATCATTATCAGAGGAAACGTCCCGGGTAAGAAGGGCAACTTGATTCGTGTAGCTCCGGCGAAGATTGTCGGGAAAAACTGCTAAACATTTATGGAAGTTAACTTTAACGATTAGCAGATAAATAATATTACTAACAACAGGAGAGCTTAAAGAGGGAGAGAGAGAATATGTGTGTGTATATACAAAAACTTAGCAGCAATTGTGATTGAATTTATTAAACTTACTATTCTTACTATATTACTAATTTGTATTGTACAGCAACTTTTTTGTATTCGGTATCCCCTCTATTAACCGAAGTAAAAATTTACAAAGTTATTGACAAACCATCTCTCCGAATCTACGTCCAAAAACTGACCGTTTTCGCTGAATTTCAAAAGCGACAGGTCAAACTGATCCACGGCATCTCGTATTTGCTCGAGCCTCTCCACGCCTCCGTCGCCTAAGAGGAGGCCGGGCTCTTCTTGAATCAAATAATTCACGCAAGGAGAAGGCATGCCGTAAGATTCCAGCGTTTCTTTCGTATCGCGTATACGCATGGATAACACCTCACCATCGCATACTAAGAGCTCCGGACGATACGTCAGAATATTCGAGACGTCGCAAAAGGGCAACTCTCGTTTCATCGCCAGAATAGATTTCGCCACCGTCGTCGCGTCGGTGAAACAAAGGAAAGGAGAAACCGAGAACGCTCTCAACACGTTCGCTACGTTCGTATCAAACACGTCCGCCAAACGACAGGTGTTATGAATAACTCGTTCTGGATCCTCCAGAACCTTTTCCTCTTTGGCGGCGACTTGACAGAACAATATCGATAACGCTTCGATGTGTCGCTCCGTAATCTTCCTCTTTGTTTTCTCGTCGCACTCCTGAGATATTTTCTTCACCCAAGAGTTCGAAATTCGCTGATAGTCGGTCCACGCGGAACACTCTCTGGCTTCGTACGGACCTAATATGGTGTTGATGGTGTGGTCATCCAGAGACGCAAATTTCTTTCCTCCTCCTCCTTCTTTTTCTTCTTTCTTTGGTGACGATGATGATGATGATGACGATACTATTCTTCTCGTTGTTCTCCCAAAAACGCCGCGTGAAAAGCAGCAGCAATCGTTGCGACGCGCGCGGTTACTAACGACAAAACGCGGACTGCACCAACGCGACGACATTATTATCAGCGCATGATTACGTCGTGTTTGGAGATTTCGCGTTTACTAAACGCGCGCGCGTGTCAATAATGAAGCGAAAGACCAGCATTTTTTTATCCATGCAAAGCAGTTTTATGGGAAAAGTCGTTACAAAAAACAAAAGTGTATTCTATCGCACGCCGAAAAGAGGAACGACGCAAAGAGTAAAGAGAGCAAAAGAGGAAGAAGACTAAGAACGGGAAGAAGATTTCGACGAAATATGACGCATCTGAGATGAGGACGACGACGACAGACGCGTTTCTCCGCGCTTTAGCGCATTCGAAAAGCGTCGAGACGCAGACGCTTTTATTGGACGAGATGCTTCGTTCTCTGATATCTGAAACTGAATCTCTGGACGACGACGACGACGAAGACCGAGCGTGGTTTTTAGATTTGAGACCGAGAGAGAAGTACCAGAAGCACTCTTTGTCGCGCTCTGTGAATATTCCGTTCGATGAAATCAGCGGTTCGTTCCACTTGCTGCCGCCAAGAGAGACGCCTTTTTCGGTTTTCGTAGAAGAGGGGAGAGACGACGACGAAGAGAGTTTGGTGTCGTCGTTTGAGAACCAACGAGAAACGTTTCAGAGAGGAGATTTCAAAGGCGTTCAGTGGAACATTAAATACGCTTTCGTCTACAACGAGCATTTTATCAACGCGGTGAACGCAAAAATGCTGAAGATGCAGAAGGATTCGTCGCTCGGAAACGGCGTTGATACGCACGACGTTCTCGCGCTCAATAACGAAAAGAAGAAAAATAAGAGGAGGTTGTGGGAACCTTCACCTTCGGTTAAGGAGTTGTACAAAACGTTTTTATCATCGTCAGAGACGAATAATAATAAAAATAATAACAACAATAATAGTAGCAGCATCGTCCTCGATTTAGGTTCAGGCGTTGGGCGCGATTCCGTTTATCTCGCGTCCAAAGGTTTCGACGTGCTCGCTTGCGATTTCGACCAAAAAGCTTTAACGAGAACGCAGGAAATGGCAAGACTTCATGGCGTCGAAGATAAGGTGAAAGTTTTGAAGTGGGATGCGAGAAATGACGACGCTTTTATGTGCGCTTTGAGTAGCGTCGATGATGTTTCTCGGTTAAAACTCGTCCTTGGCGTTCGCTTCTGTCACAAACCATTATTCGCTCAAATCGTGAAACACATGCCCGCGGAGAGCGATTGTTTCTTCGCGTGGTTTCACTTCGCCAAAGGCTGCGAGCATTCCAAAGTTGGCCGGCCAAACAAAGAGAAAGATTTAATCGCGCCGAACGAAGAGCTGCGATCAATTTTTACCAAAAACGAAGGATTCGAAGTTTTGAAAGATGACGTCTCGTTCATTTCGGACGGTCGTCCTTCCGCAAATTTCATCGCGAGAAGATGAAATGCCGGTGTAATATACGATAGCGTTTTTAGAATAGTTAGTTTTTAATGATATAATGTACGGTAGCCGCAGCGTAGTGAATAAGTATTATACGTCTCTCTCCCTCTCTCTCTCTCTCTCTCTTTCTAATTTTTATAATAGTATAGCAAAGGTTTTGTTGTTTACTTCTTTTCCTTCTTGGCCGGCGCCGCCGACGACGCGGCAATGGTCGCCTCCGCCTTCGCTCTCGCCTTCGACATAGTCTTACGGCGAGATTTCAAGTCCGCGCCGAGTTTCGCCGTACCTTCCATGGTGTACGAACTCATGGACGCAGTGGAGGAGCCAACGAAACCTTCACCCGCGAATTCCGTTCGTCTGGCGAAGCCGCCCATGGAAGATTGGGACGGGATCGTCAAGTTGGCGTTGGCGCTCTTCGCGACGGTGGAGACCGCGGCGGCTGTGAACAAAGCCAAGGCGGCTCTGCGGTCAACCTTGTCTTCCGCCTTGGCGGTGACGACGGTTTGTACCTTCGATCTTCTCGTCGTTTGCGTCTGTAATAGCGTTAGTATGAACGAGTACGTTTTGGGTGGTGGTCAGTATTTTTGAACAATGTTTAGGAGATGTTGGCCAGAAAAAACAAAACGGGAGGAATGGAAAATCTCTCTCCTTCTCTCTCTCTCATTAAAAAAAAAGAGCCATCTTTCTCCTTTTTTTCCGTATCTTCGAAGGAAGGGAAGCAGACTTGGGGGTGGCCAAAAAATAAAACTCATCGTCTTCTGTCTCTCTCTCACTCCTTCCTTCTAAAGGAACCTCCCTCGACGACGAACGAACGATCGCTTTCAGATAGAGTGGCAGATAAGGATCAAAGCGCTTCTTCCTCGAATGCTTCTTCTCCCCTCTGAAATAAGAGAGAGAGTGCGTTTTTTTACGCCTCATCATATAGGACTCCTCCCAATATTTGAGAGAGAGAGAGGGGAGAGAGATAAACAAAATTATCTCATTCGTCTCTTTCTCTCTCTGTCTTCTGTTGTCTGCACCTCCTCCTCAACCGTTGTCGTCCATCTCTCGTCGTCGTCGCGCGATAATCGCAAAAGAGCAGATTTGAAAAAAGAGCGCGCGCGCGCGAGTATAAACGTACCTTCAAGGCCGAGACGGAGGCAATAGTTTGAAAAGAGCTCGCGATCATTTTGTTGGTTTATTTTGTGTGTATTTATGGCGAACCAGAGAGGCGAGTTTCCTCTAGGCTCTCTCGATTAGGGTATAGACAAATGCAAGAGATTCAACAAAACAGAAGAAACAGAGGTTGTGTTTTTGTGTGGTCTACAATATTTTACAACAACAAATAAACTTTTCGTTTTAAAAGTGGAGAGCAGCGGCGGAAATATACAATCTCTCAACCTCTTCCGCGCGCTCTGTATAGTATTATTCTTTTCTTTCTTTCTTTCTTTTTCTGTGTTGGTACAAAAGAATATTCTTATTGTTACGTAGTATTATATTTTCTTCTTTTCTTCTCACGCAACCGGCATCGCGTGAACTTCCAAATCCGGGAAGTACGTGGCTTTGGAGTTGGAACCATTCGCTGCCGATGCCGCCGCCTCTGCCGATACCACGCTCTCGTTCTCCTCAAAGTCATAACGTGAGATTCGAGACCGCGTGACCTCGATTACATCGCCTAATTTCATTTCAAAATTGTGAACGTCGTCGATGTCGACGTTCTCGCGATTTACCCGCAACGTCCGGATGCCGACAAACTCGCTCGAAAAACCGTTTCTCACCGCCGGCATCGTCTTTTGATCGTCGAGCAAATCAACTTCCGATAATCGAGAACCGGCTTCGACTTCTTTGATGCTCATAGAACCGTCGATGACCAAAATGACGTACGTCATTTTAGGCGCCGAAGGACTACCGGCGTTTGGCGAAGAGGACAACGCGTCATTCACGTTTGCTCTCTTCATGGCATCTTCGAGAACGGTAAACTCATCGAAAGAACCGGAAACGTCCAACGGTGCCATTGATTCGTTGTCGCTCGACGACGCCGACGACGGAAACGGGAAGGTGTTCTCCATCGAAGGTTTCCCTGGCAAGCGTACTTTGGATTTATCTTTGACATCTTGCATACGAGAAAGGACGAAACGAGCCCATCGAATTCCACTCTCATCCACCGGAGACGACAAACAAGTATCGTTCACTTTGTACCGCCAATGCGCTGCGACGCCGAATTCGGCTTGCATGTGCATAGACACCGTTCTCACTTGGACTTCCAAATTGTTCCCGGCTTCATCTTTCACGACGGTGTGTAAAGATTGGTACCCGTTCGATTTCGGGCTCGAGACGTAGTCTTTAAAACTACCTTGAACCTTTGACATGAGTCCGTGCACTTTCGAAATGACCAACTCGCACCCATCCTTACCAGCACTGTCCGGGATAATGATTCGAATGGCGCGCACGTCGCGAACGTCTTCGAGCTTGATGTTTTTCTTTTTCATTTTTTTATACACGGAATACAATCCTTTCTCGCGGCCAACGATTTCCATCGGCTTTAACTCTTCCATGGAAGTATCGTTTGAGATGGCGTATTCGAACGACTCCATCGCCTTCAGAATCGTTTCCTTCGAAGATACGCGCTTCAACTGCGCGCATAACTCTTCGTATTGCTCCGGGTGTAACGTCTTGAAGCAAATATCCTCCAATTCATTCTTGATGGTGGCCATACCCAATCGGTTCGCGATGGGCACAAACACGGCGAGCGTCTCTTCGGCGAGTTTACCGCGTCTCGATCTCGACACGTTCTCCTTCATCGTTCGCATAGTTTGTAAACGTTTCGCGAGTTTGATGATCACGACTCGCGAATCTGTCATAGCTAATAGCAGTTCGCGGAGAGAACGCATTTCTTCAACCTCCAAGTCACGCCCCGACGCTTGGTGTAACTTTGACACGACCGTCAATTTTCCGACATCCATCGCGAGCTTCGTAACTTCTTCGCTGATACCTTTCAACAACAAATCGTCTTTATTGAGTAAAGTTGTGGTCGTCACATCGTGCAGCAGCGCAGCCGAAATGATTCCAGCGTCAGCTCCCAATTCGCACAAAATCTTAGCCGTGCCGACACAATCCAACAACAACGGTCGGTGTCCAAAATCCGAGTGCGCTTGGACGCACACTTTGAACGCTTTTTGAACTTCTCTCGACTCGAACGATTTCGGGTATTCTTTAATCAAACCATTCAAGATAGCAGCGTTTTCTTCGTTCAATCCAAGACTCTCAATGCCGGCATCTTCTTCTTCGGAGGTACGCGCCCCTATCATTTTGCCGAGCTCCTTGGAGAGCTGCGTCGTCAACTGCGACGTGTTTCTCGAAACGACTGAAAACAAGCTCGCTTTCGAGTTTGGAGACACCGGTGGCTTTAAATGATGCGTCAAAGGCTTTGGTGGTGTTGATGATGTCGTCGTGGACGCCGCATTAGTCGTCGTCGTCGTGTCGAAACCAGCGTGCGTTTTAAAGTCTCCTTCCTCCGCCGCCGAGGAAGGCGAGAACATGCCGCTGGAATGGAGCGACTTCGATGACAAGGACGGAGATACGCGCGTAGGCGTCGACATCGGTGGTGTCTTCGCCAACTCTGACGATGAAGAGCTGTTCTTCATAGTCGTTGTCGTCTGCGCCTTCACGCCAAACCCAGAGATTCTCGTTTGCGGAACGTCTTTGGGCAAAGGCGAAGCGCCTTTCACGCTGGACGAACTTCGGAAACTCGCCGGCGACGACGATTTCCCGTACGACTCCGACATTCTGTTCTGTACGGACGAGGACATCGTCGTTGGTTTCGGCGACGACGAGAACGCGGCGGTGAAACCGGAGGTCGCGGCGGAACTCATATTTTTTTCCCTCTCTCTAAAAAAGAGAGACTTTTTACCCCTTTTTTTGTTGTACTCTCCAAGAGAATTTAAGAAGGGTGCCTTTGGTCCACTCGTTTAAACGAAGCGATTTGAACGAAGAGACGTCGCGCGTGTTCTTTGTTCGTATCTGTTGTTTCACGCAGAAGAAGAGAAACGAGGACGGTCAGAAGATATAAATACGGAAGAATACAAAGCGCGCGATATTCTTCGATCGTTTCGATCAGATCCTCGTCGCGTGTGCGCGTATTTCGCGCGAGTCAAAATTCGGAACGCCGTTTCAAATTACCGTTGAAGACGACCAAACACCACTCGTTCGTGTTGACGCGGGAAAAGAGATTCCAATTTTAGAACCGTGTTAAAAGCAACGATGATGCGAACGCACGACGTACCGAGACGCTCGCGAAAGCCGTTCAACAGATACCGCCTCGTTCGCTTTTGTGGTGAAGCGAAGCGATCTCTCTTTTTATGTTTATGTGTGTGCTCTCGTGCGCGCGCACTTGAAATTATTTCTGAAGAGATGGAAAATTTTAACGAAGCGTCGTTTTGACTGATTTTTTGAACGACACGTCGTCGTCGTCAAAAACTCACAATAAACGGATCTCATCACTTTTAAAGGGGGAGCGAAATAATACACGTGTGTAAGACACACTCTTTTTACAATCATCATAATACGCAGATTTCAAATCGCGGTACTATCATTTGCTACTCTTTTCGAGCGCGCTCAACGCCATCAGTCTCAACACGTCCGTCGGGTCGTTGAGAGTGTTTCTATTTTCAGCGAGCTTCATTTTAATATTCTTCGCGGCGACTTGCCTTTTCGAGTCCTCGGTCGCGCCGTCTTTGTGCCGGTGCTCGTGTTGGTTTCTTTTGTGCAGTCTGGACGATGTGGACGATAACAACTCGTCGACGCACTTTGCAATCGTTCGCGCGGCTTCCGACGCAGCCTGTCGTCTGCTGCTCGATTCCCTGTTTTTGTTTTTAGTAGTATCGCTATTATTATTATTTCCTTGTTGTTGTTGTTGTTTCTCCGCCTCGTCTTCTTCGCCCTTCTTCTCTCCTACTTTATTTTCGAATAATAACAATCGATCGAAAGTAGACGCGTATTCATCCGGAGATAACGGCGACGTCGATCCGCTGTACGCCGAGCTCGTTATTCGTTCGACTCGGGCACCGACGTCTCTTCGCATCTCTTCTAATATTTCTTTTCGCACTTGCTCTCTCAACGCCACTCGCATCTTCGAGGGCGACAAGTTATACAACGTCTTGTCCTCTTCATCTTTTTGTTTCAAGAGTAACTTTTTCCTCCTCAACTCTTCCAACGCAAACTTCTCGGACTCTTTCGCTCTTTGCATTTCTCCTCTTTCCTTCTCTAAAGTTCTGTTCAAGTTATCGAAATCTTCGGCGGCGTTTGAGATGTGCCGCTCGACGCGTCTCAGTTGTTCCTCTAAACTCAGCGCTCTCTTTCTTAGCCTTTCGGCATTTTTCGTCGCTTTCTGTTCTTTCAATTTGCTCAAGATTAACTTGGTCGCGAATTTCCATCTTTGTTTCGCGGATACAAACGTCATCTCTCCCAAAGCTGCCATTAAATCTTCCATTTGTTCGTTTAACATTATCTTTTCCTCGCGTTCGCTTTGTAACTGTATCTCGTAGTCTCTTTGCAAAGCCACTTGTTTGGAATCAAACTGCGAGGCGATTCTATTGGATGCGTCGATAATGAACGCATCGAAGGATACGTCGACGACTGCGACTGAAGTGTTCATGTTGTTGTGAATTGTAATGCTATCATCGTCATCGTTCTCGTCTTCGTTTCTTCTCGTCTTCTCGTCTTTGTCTTCTTTGTCTTCTTCTTCTTTTCCCCCTCCTCTTCTTGAATCCTTCTTTCTGCTGCTGTTTGGTCCGTTTTGTCCTCCTTTCGGGAACGCTTTCTGTTGTTGTTGTTGCTGAGACTGCTGAGACTTCTTGCGTGCGACGCCGTTGCTGCTTTTCCTTCCCATTCTCGACGGAGAAGAAGAGGAGAAAGAATAATCACTTTTTTTGCCGCTCGTGTCTTCAAAGTCGTTTTCCGTCGTTTTTGTCGTCGTCTCTGAGTTGATGAGTTTGAGCGAAAGTTCACCCAATATCTCCCGTTCCATGCGTGTTTTTATTGATTACGCGAGAATGAAACAAAACTATTATCGGGGTGGTGGTGGTGGTTGAACCGTTGGTATTTGTGATGATAGTATCGACAAAGGCGGTAACTGTGACGAAAAGTTTTTTTTTACACACCACCACGGGAGGGGGGTTCCCCTTTGAAAAAACAAAGTACGCGTAAAAACAAAAAATGAATTTACAGAAAGATGATATGATAAAGGGTAATGGCTTCTAAAATATGTATAATAAACACGCTATCGTCGCACCCAACACAAACTCCTCTCTCTCTCTCTCTACGTAGCACACGCACTCTTCCTTCTAACTCTTCCTTCTAAATAGTTAACTAAAAATATTTACAAATAGCCTAATATATATGCAGGTTATGTGTATAATAATTATCGTCGTCGTCGTCGTCGTATCTTTTTCAAATAAACTGATTGCTTTGCAATTCCAAGTGGCCTCTTTTCAGAGCGACCGGGCGATGAATTCCCGCCGTCGTGTTCGTCGGAGATATTGGAGAGGGGTGCTCCGTCATATCCTCAAAACTCACGCGGTTAGAACTCGGAAAGGCTCCTATACTCGAAGGCGATGCAACGCCGCTTCCGCGGATGTTTTTGTCTTCGGCGGTGTAAACGCCGCCCGTCTCCAAGGAGCTATTACCGTCACTCGCAGCTGATTGATCTAGAACCGGCATCGACATCATCTGTTGTTGTTGATAATGATGATATTGTCGCGGCGAATACATTCCGCCGCCGTAATACGGAAAGTATGTACCAGAGTGCGTAGAACCTTCTCTCGAAGCCGTCGGTATTTTCAAATCCAACGACGACGGCGGCATTGCAACATTTCCACCACCAATAGAAGCCGCAGCTTCAGCCGCACGACGCTCAAGCAAACTCATTCCAGCGGTATTAGTAGCAGTAGCGGCGGTCGCGTTGATGTTTTTATTCATCTCCGCCCATTGCACCTGCATCATATTTGAATTAAGATTCATGTATTGTAACGAGTACGGGACTTGATACATCAGCGGAATCGACTGCTGAGATGGGTTCATAGACGTGGCCATAGCCGCTTGCATAGCTGCCACAGCTGCGGCAGTATTTTGAACATGTTGCAACTGCATTTGCTGATAGAATGCTGCCGCTACATCTGCTTCAGAAATGTTGTTCATATTGAGTGGAGCAGAATTTGGACGAGGTTCGAGACCCTTCTTCTCTCGAGATATGTCCGAGGACGGCGGCCGAACCGAGCGTTGTACATCGCAACTTCTGCGAACTTTTCTCGGCGAACCGATGATCGATTCATCTTGACCAGCCTCGTTCTCAGTATTTCTGCCCCATTCGTAGTCGTCGCTGTTGTTGATGACGTTCTTGTTCTCGTCACCACTGACTTGTTCACCTTTACCGCCGTTTTTCTTCGTGGTGTCCAAAGCGGTTGCCGCGTCGAGCAACGCATCAAACAGTAACCCGCTGTCTTTTCCAGAACAACTGTTCGAACCTTGTCGCTTCAACGTCGGTCGCGTAGGCGTAGCCGCCGTTGCCTTTTCGATGACTCTTTCCTTTCGTTGCCACAGTCTACCAGTAGAGAACGACTTTCCCTTCTTTTTCTTCTCTTCCTCGGTGGGGGCGCTGAGAGAAAATTCGTCGTCGATTTGGACGACGTCCGCCCTTCTTTCATCAGATTCCTGAGAAGTATGCGTACTTTCAGCAATTTTCATCTCAGTATTCGTCGCCACCGTCGCAGTAGTTGACTTCTTTTTCTCCGCACCGTTATCGTCGTCGTCTTTCTCGGTACTTTTCTCTTGAAGTTGCAGCTGGTGTTTCTGCACTGCGTTTGCTGCGGCAGCCGCTTTCGCGGCTTTCGCCTGTTGGCGCGACGGCGATCGAGTATTGTTACTCTCGCCTCTTTTCTCTGCGGTCAAACCACCGTTCGAGTTAATCGCACTACCAGTAGAGTTTGGTAACAAGTGAATGTTCGAATTCGGGTCTGCGTATAGTTCGTCGCGCATTTTGAGCATCTCTTGGAGACGATTTTCAATGTCTTCCAAAATCACTTTTCGCGTCGGCGCGCCGACGACGACAAAGTTTCCTCCCCTTTCTTCTCCTTGTTGTTCTTTAAGTCCTCGGGGGGGTTCCTCTTCTTTTCCCGATACCGATGATGATGATACAACCTTCTCCTTCTCCTCTTCGAGTTGTTTAATCAGCATGTCAATCTTCTTCACCTTTCGAAACGGCCAGCGCACGATGCCAAACTCTCGGCATTTCTGTTTAAGAACCGTCACGCATAAGCCCAACTGTTTTATTTGGAGGACAGACAGAGGACAATGAGTAAGGCGGTGAGTTTTGAGTGAAACGCCCCCAAA
>Ga0206131_10002237_pt1 | contig 23788 bp, 21 predicted proteins | sample Helgoland_Spring_FD_148636 | JGI IMG/M metagenome (GOLD analysis project Ga0206131, IMG submission 148636) | Pelagic subsurface seawater microbial communities from Kabeltonne, Helgoland, North Sea - Helgoland_Spring_Bloom_20160517_1 | ecosystem: Environmental > Aquatic > Marine > Epipelagic ...
TGGCCATGTTTTTAATTTTATTATCGTCTTTAACATCTCCGATAAATTGCAGAAGCGCCTTATCAGTATAACCATAGCGCGCAACAAAAATTGTTAAATCACTATAATCAGACATTAAAAATGTATCTGTCACAAGCAACGTTGGAGCCGTATCAAGAATTATCAAATCATACTCGTTTTTAGCTTCATTTAAAATTTCCTGAAGTCGACCATTTTTGATTAATTGAGGTGCATTAGGTGGGACTGGCCCTGCCACTACAAAGTGTAGATTTCCAAAATCTTCTGATGATTGAATAGCAGATCTCCAGTTTAATGATGCATCAGCGAGAAGATTACTGAGCCCTAAATTATCATTAGAAAAATTTAAGGTTTTATGTATTTGAGGATTTCTCAAATCTGCACCAATAAGTAACACACGCCTTCCCATATTTGCTTCTACACGCGCTAAATTAACACTTACAAAAGTTTTCCCTTCTCCTTTAATGGAAGACGTACATAATATAACATGCCCATCAACTTGTTCTTTATCAATAAATAAAAAGTTTAAATTGGCACTTAACAACCGAAACGCTTCAACAATTGGCGAGTTATTATTCAATAGCGTTGGCATATCTATTTTTCTTAAAAAATGCAGATCTCCTAAAATAGGCAGGTCACTTAATATTACTTTAATGTCATTAAGAGACCTGATTTTAGTATCAAAAAACATCATTATATATATCATAACTATTGGGATACCTAAACCCAATAACAAGGCCATTATGTATAAATTTTTTGAATTAGGTGAAATTGGATCCCAGTAAGAACTTGCATACTCTACAACTTGCATGGTTGGCTCAGTAATGGCTTTATTAATAGCCGCCTCTTCGCGTTTTTGGAGTAAAAACAAATACAAGGTTTCTTTTATCCTCTGTTGCCTTTCAATGTTCCGCATATATTTCTCCTTATCTGGAATGGCTGATATCTCAGATTGAAAACTTTTATTTTTTTTCAATAACTCCTTTTCTTGACTTTTAAGCTGTACTTCCAAAAATTTCAAAGAAAGCAATAGATTCTGCTTTACACCATCTAAATCATTTAGTAATAATTTATATTTCGGATTGTTTGCTCCGGCACTAGTCTTTAAACGATCTAGCTCAAAAACTAACCGATTATACTCCTGAATTTGTGAATTAACTTCAAAAGATTCATCATTCATGAAATTTGGTAAAATTTCCAAATTATCGAGCGGGTACTGAATATTGTTTTTTATAAAATCAAAAACTAAAAACTGTGCTTCCAGATCGACAATGGCTTGCTCAGACAAACTAAGTTTTGTCATGCCTGTTGTCGCTTTCTCCTGCAAACTAAGCATCTTGTTATTTACTTTATAATTTTTTATGCCAACTTCTATAGAATCCAATTCTTCAGCTAAAACAACAAAACGCTCTTGAATAAAATTAATGGTTCTCTCTGAAATTTCTTGTCGAAGACGAATCCCATCAGATTCAAAAACACTCATCAATTCATTTAAAATTTTTTCGGACTTAGATTTAATCTCTCCCTTAAATGATAATTGTAATAAGTCACTGTTTTTTCCAACCACAGTGACATCAAATTGCTGTCTTAACAAGTTTGCCATTTCACTAACTGGAGTAATAACTATACTGTAGGATACACCAATGTTGTCTTTTATAGACTGTAAATTAATTGGTTTTAAATTAAAAGGTAATGCATGATTTTTTAGCTGTGTATTGTAATCATTGAACTTAATTGCATCTGTTGACTCACCCTCATAAATAAATAACCCATCTTCACGAATCTCAATTTTGAAAGATTGCTTAAACTGAACTGATCTGGCGTCAACAATTAAGTCGTATTGCAAAGGTAAGCTCGCTATTTCTGTCAATAGGACATTCCCATATAACTGAAAGGTCGTTGCTAAATCTAAATTAACAACTAATTCCTCCCAAATTTTTGAGGATCTAATTATTTCAATATTATTTTCAAGATTAATATTTGGCCTACTAAAAATAAATCCTGCTTGCGGTAATTCTAGCCCCTTGGAATTACTCAATATTTTGATTTTAGCGTTCGACTGGTATTCTTTTTTTGTGTAACGCAATTTGACAAACACAATCGACACAGAAATAATTAAAAAGCCTAACATCAACGGCCAATATTTTAAATACTTTCCAATTTCATGTTTCAGTTCATGACTTTTATTAATGTTTTTACGATATGCCTGGTATGATTGATTTTTCACTTACTTTGTAATTAATACAATGGTTGAAACTACTAAGGTGGCAAATCCAATTAATGCGGCGGGACCCGTAATAAATCCAGCTGATTTGACTTTCACGTCGTTTGGCTTGACATAGATAACATCGTTTGGTTTAATAAAATAGAAGGCGCTTTCTAGAAGCTCAGCTGACGTTAAATCAACATGTGCAACTTTCCTGATCCCATCTACTTCGCGAATGATGATAATATCCTTCCGCTGACCTCTAATATTTAAATCTCCAGCCATCCCTATAGCTTGAAGAATTGTTAAATTATTTTCCGTAAAATAATGTGTTCCCGTGCCAATTTCTCCAAGTGTTGTGAATTTTGCATTAAGTAGCGTGACTAAAACTGTGGGATCAGTTAAATGTTCGTCCTCTACCAAAATCTTTTCAATTGTATACTCAAGGTCTCTGAGTGTTTTATTCACAACAGATATCTCCCCTATTATCGGAAGTTTGATGGTCAAGTTACTGGACACTAAATAACCCTGTGCTAATAGGTTTTGATTTTGACTGCCTCTAGTACTGTTACCAAGTACTAGATTGGCTTTATTGTAAGGCTCAGCAGTTTCAGCGATAGCGCCAGACGAAATTACAATGCTCAGAATATCGTTATTTTGAATGTTATTGTCAACTGACATCACTAAAGATTCATTGTAATCATCGATATTTTGTAAATAAATAATTTCTTTTTTTGATGAGCAGTTACACAATAAGATAGAGCAAGCTAAACACGTTAAAACAAGCCTTAAATTTAATTCAATCTTAATCTTGGTTATTTCTCTATTCATCAGGTGACATATTAAAAAATTTCTTAACTAATAAAAATGAAATGAGGTACAAATTAACACCAATAAAAATCATTAAACCCAAATAATATTCTATCACTACAAATGTCACAAAAAAAGAACATATGACGATTACTAAGTTTATAGTAATCAATAACAAGGAAACCTTTATGTGTCCTTGTAAATAATTTAGAAAATAATGATGAATATGATTTCTATCCGCTTTAAAAGGACTTGTCCTATATTTAAAAATACGCAACATAAAAACACGAAAAGTGTCCAGTAAAGGAAAAAACAATATTGATAACGCGATGACAGGTGCTGAAACACTAAATAGACTATCATCGTTTACAGTGGATGCTTTCAAAAAGTTAATTGTTAAAGCCGCTATACAAAAACCAACAATCATAGAACCAGTGTCTCCCATAAACATTTTACGACGTTTAGACACATTAAGTCTTAAAAAAGCAATTAATGCACCAACAACACTCAATCCAACAACTGCTAAGCCTATTTGATCTTCAAAATAATGAAGAACACAAAGTGCAAAGGTTGCTGAAACACCAAATCCAGCAGCCAAACCATCAATACCATCAATCATATTAATAGCATTAATAATTAATATCATTACAAAAAGTGAAAAAGCTATTGAATGTAAATATGGTAGTGTGTGAATTTGAAAAAGACCAAATAAACTTGTTATTCTAATATCAGTTAATATTATGAACAGTAAACTGACAAAAATTTGAATTAGAAATTTTTTGCGAGGCGACAGGACTAATAAATCATCTTTAAGCCCTAAGAAAAGTAAAACAGAGATGGATGCCAAAAACATCATCATTGTATTCGTGTTAAAAAACGTTCCAAAACACAAAATTGTTGTTAATACGCTTAAATAAACTGCGACACCTCCCAAGGTCGGTATTCTCGTTACATGACTGCTTCGTTCCTCAGGATCATCCATTAAGTTTTTCTTTTTGGACACCCAATAGACAGTTTCCAATGACAAGTATGAAATAACAAAACCAAAAAAAACGGAAAACACCAAAAGTTCTTGGTGGTAATTTGAAATGTCTATTGGTAACATAAGTGTAATTGGCCTTTAAGCAAATATATCAATTTTGAAATATCAATTATGTGACAAATTGTTTAATTTTTGTGAGATTTTTTAAGGTGAGTGTAATTAACGGATATTTAAAATTGTTGTTTTTTAAAATTCTATAATCTTCTAAAGATTTACGTATGATATTCTTAAGATTTCGATTACTTGTTCCTCCCAATCGCATCTTAACAAAAACTTCCGGCACATATGAAAATGTTAAATCTTTTTGTCTAAATAAACATAAAATAAAATCATAGTCAGCTGCAATTTTGTAATTACACTTATACAAACCATTTTCTTGATAAAGCTTGGACTTTATATAAAGTGTTGGGTGAGGAGGCATCCAGCCGTGCTTTAACAAACTTTTATTAAAAGGTCCACTGACCCAATTTCTTATGATATTAAAGGGACTACTATCTTTAAAGTAATGTAAATCCCCATAGACTCCATCACACTGTTTCAATTGAAACTGTGCTACTATATTTTGAACCGTATGATTACTCGCAAACATATCATCGGCATGTAAAAATCCAATGACCTCACCAGAAGCTCTTTTGATTCCTTTGTTCAATGCATCGTAAATACCATCATCTTTCGCTGAAAAATACTTTACGAATGGGAGTTTAGCGTAAGCTTTAATAATATCCATTGACCTGTCACTGGATGCACCATCTATGATGATATGCTCGATATTGCCATAAGTTTGATTTCTTACAGAATCAAAACAAACCTTTAGTGTTGCTTCGTTGTTATAATTGGCAGTTATAATCGAAATTTTCATAAAGCAAAATTAATAATTTAGGGGATACTATTATACACCATTTTAAAATTAAATTAAGTTTAAATATTATAATGACTGAAGCAAATTAGCTAAATTAAATTGCAATTCACAATATAATTTAACTCTGTAAATTTACATGTATGGGTAATGTATGGTTTTAAATATTATAAAATATTATAATTTGCTGATTATGTACTGATTAAATAATTATATAAATAAAATTGATTTTCTATCAATATATTTTTTGACGTATTAAAATAAATATAGAGGCATAAAATCAAAATTTATTAACTTCAAGTTATTTCACGAATAGCAACAGAGATTGCGGGATTACCTCGATAAATCTCGTAAGCATTTAAATCTTTTGATGTAACTGACCCCATCGATAAAACAGCGTGTGAACCCACAGTAACTCCCGGACCAACGATACTTTTAGCACCAAGCCAAGCACCTTCTTTTAAGATAACTGGCCCCAACATTAAGTCGAAAGAAGGACTTTTATAATTGTGATTCCCACATAGAACAAATACCCCCTGAGATAGACATACATGATTACCTAAAACAACTTGATCTAAATTATCAATCCATACATGTTCTCCAATCCAACAATGATTACCAATAATTAGCTTCCATGGATATTTAATCTCAACATGTGGTCTAATGACAACTCCAAAACCTACTTGAGCACCAAAGACTCGTAACCAAAACACTTTAACAGATGACATGACATTCCATGATCCTTTAAAAAAAAATATACTAACTACATACCACAGCAATCGTTTTAATATTGATCCGGGTTTATACCAACTATTGTCATAAGTTTCTAAATTTGTGTTCATAATTTATTGATTAACGTGATTCAATAATAATGATTTTGACTGTGAAATAATGTGGGAATTTGTCATAACACTATCTGCATATTCGCGTGCTTTTAAAGACCATTGTTTGTAATTATTTTCACTCATCACCATACAATTTTCAAAGGCTCGTGTGATAATTTCTTTTTCTGATGTTTTGATATCCCAGCCTATTTGTTTTCTTTTTAAATCTTTCCAAGGGGTGTTTTTTGATATTAATACGGGACACCCAGCTGACAGGGCCTCGATGATGGCGTGACCAAAATTTTCTCCCTCTGATAATAACACAAAAAAATCATAATTATTTAAAAGATATGGAACATGCGATCCTTGAATAGGACCCTTGTAGGTTACACAAATATGTTTTGGCAACTTCTCTATAACTTTTTTACAGAGCTTCCAATATTTGATATCATGTATAGGACCATATATATCTAAAACCATGTGCTCAGTAATATTTTCCAAAGCCTCCAGCATCACTAAAGTTCCTTTTTCAATTGAAATTCTTGCCAAATTGATGAATTTTGTAGGCGTATGTTTAATTTTTTGCCTCTTTTGAATATCTGTTTGTGGTCTTAATAAATTTGGAGCAATTTTAACGTTGCTCTTGCTACCTAAAATTATTTTGATATATGTTTCTTCGTCATTATTAGTCGCATGAAAAACTATATTTTGATATAATTTAAAACGCTTCGCTATGGTCAAAAATAAACGTTTTCTCATTGGCTTTACAGAAAACGCCTGTGGGTTAAGCATCCCTCTCGGTGCAACAATCACTTTTTTTGAAAATGACTTTAATAAGATGAGAGGTAATATTGAAAAATACCAACTATACATCCCATTTATGTAAACAACATCAAACATTTTATTAGAAAAAATTTGTTTTAAGTGCCTTCTGTTAAGTTGCTCTCGAGATATATAGTAAACTTCTGTAGAAGCACTAAAATCTGTCCATTGATTAGGAATGACCTCAGGATATGGTTTCCTAGAACCAAAATCAGAGTTTCTTGTTACAATGAAAAAATCAAAATCATTCTCTAAATGCCCAATCAAATTAATAATCGATCTTACAGGTCCACCAGAATTAGTGCCTGGTAAAAACCAATCAATAACAATTAAGATTTTTGGCTTGTTCATTAAGTATTTAAAACAGTGTTATAAACTTTCATATAGGCCTCAGCGATAATTATTGGATGAAAACGCTTAACATTTTGAAATCCTTTATTGATTAATTTGTTTCGGTACATATCGTCTTCTATTACTTTTTTGAGACCTTTTTGAATACTGATACTATCAAGAGGATCTACCAAACATGCTGAACCATGAGCCACCTCCTTCATCGCTCCTAGATTTGACGTGACCACGACTCTACCGGTCGCTTGAGCTTCTATAATTGGCATTCCAAATCCTTCATAGGTTGATGGGAAACAAAGTAAATCACAATCTTGGTAGGCCTTCATCATTTCTAAAGTTGACAAGGATGAACTATTACTAAAAGTAATTTTCAAATTGTTTAACAGTAACATTTGTTCTTCATTAAGGATACCTACAATATGTAATTTACAAGGCAACCTTTTTAGAGCCTTAAAAATACGCTCGATATTTTTATTATTTTTAGTTCCAATAATCAAAATTTCTGGACATTTAGCATTGAAAGTCTTGTCGTGATACTGATATATTAGATTAACAGGGTTTGGAACGACAGTCAATTTTGATTTAATAAAAGGAACCAACTTTAGTAACTCTTTTTTAGTAAATTCAGAAATAACAGTAATTTGTTTTACTGACATGGCAGGTAACCAAAACCAAAACAACCCAACATACAAGCGTCTCAAGACTCCCCCTTGATATGCGGAACCTACATCATGAATCGTTAAAACGGATTTATTCCCACGCAACATTGCCATGTAATGCACATCACCTGTTACATGATATATGTCGTTAAAAGAAATTTTAGTTTTTAGATTTCTCCAAAGTTGCATAGGGTATGCACCTGCGAACTCTAAAAAGGTTTTCGAAATGGTTGCATTTTTATTAAATTCAGGCAATAACGACTCAAATACTGTTTCAATACTAAACCGATTATTTTGATTCCTCCGGAAGATAAAATTAAGGTTCATATCGCTCATATATTTCCCATTTAAAAAGATATCTTGTCACATAAAAAAAAGCAAAAACAACAATACTCGCCTTGACTAAATGATTCAATACCACAACCAATTCTGTTTCTGCCTTAACAACTTGTAAAAATATCAAAGGAAGAAAAAAAACAATGAATGGATTGTTAAATTGTGTTCGCCATAAAAACGCCCAAATAAATCCCAAAAACAATCCCCATATACCCATCGCAAGTGTCACACCTTTACCATAATTTGCGTAAAATTCACCAATGACACTTATTCCCATAGACGTATTTGCACCCAAATAAAGCCCCGTATATTTTTTAAAATTTTCTTGACCGCCTGCCATCTTTTTATTGGGCATTAAAAATCTAGGAAATATACTCGCAATAATAGCCTCTTTTACAGTTTGACCATTAGCAAAAGTTTGACCTCTTGGAACTTGATCAAGGACAGCACTAATAATCCAACCTTGATTTAAGCGAATATTTAATCCTTGTTGATTTTCAGATTTCTCAAAAAAACCCGAATTCCATTGCGCAGCAATGGTATTGACAAAAAGTGCTATTGGGCTACCATCATAACCTAACTCTAACGCCGCGCGGTAATTTGACTTAACACCTTGTAAAACTATTAACGCAAAAAAACTAAGACCGATAGTCATTAATTTTGTTTTATGTGAAACTTGATATTTAATAGCATAAAACATATAAAAAAAAGAACTCCACAAAATAAAATCATGAAAAAAGCCAGATGATAAAGAACTAAAAAGTAAAATTATAATGCTTCCATATAACACATACTGATGCCATTTCACTTTGGAGAAAAACAAGATAATTGCACCAATGTATTGAAAACTACTTATAATTAATACTAAAAATCCAAGACTTCCTGGAATTGAATTAGTAATAAATCTAGCACAAAATCCAACTATTAAAAATATGAGGGCATAAGGAGAAAACTGCGTGAAATCTTCTTGTTTTAAAAGTTTTAGTGGATATTTTTTTGAAACCCATAGTAAAATTACTGAAAATAAGGTGTAACCTGGTACTACTGTTCCCATGTAAGTACTTTGTGTTACATACATATAATACTTGTAGTGTTCGAATGGAGTATGATATTCTATGATGGCCCCAATGATCCATTGCAAACCTGCAATTAAGAGCATGAATTCAAGTATCGGTAACGAATTACCTAACTTTTTATAAAATTGATATCCTACAATTGTTACAATTATTAAACCAATTATTGACCACATAATAACCTTACTTCTTTACTGTAAACCATGAGATACAACCTCTTTATTATCTATTCTTTTATGTCTTAAAATAAGATTTCTAAGTTCCAAAAAAGCATTTTCAAAATTATAAATATTGTTAAAATCATTGTTTGCTGAAATAGAGATGTCTTGCCAATTCATATCCATATACTTTAATGCGTTTAAAAGTGATTTAGTCGTTAAGTCCGTGAAAAATGCCCATCTAGCATTTTGAAGATACAATTTATAATGTTCATTGTTAAATAATAAAACAGGTAGTCCAAGAGCTGCGTATTCATAGATCTTATTGGATGCTGAACCTCCCGTGGCATAGGTAATATTATACGGTTTATGTATGGCTATTCCAATGTCAAAGCCCGACAGGAATACTGGTAACTGTGTAAAAGGTTTCATACCATGGTACTCAAAGCGGTCCAACACAGCGTTTTGTTTAGCTAAGGCAGTTAACTGCTGAAGGTATGGCGCCCTAATTTTTCCAACAAGATGAAGCTCTAACGATTTATTATTAATGGGTTGATTTAATATTTTTATAATGCTTTCTAGGCCGTGACCTTTACCAATTGAGCCTTGATAGACAAGCTTGAGTGTATTTGTATTTTTTATTTCTTTTTTAAAGTGTTTAGAATAAACCTTTTTAAGTGGGTAATTAGGAATTATGATAGGGTTAACTTCTTTAGGAATGTTTTTAAAATATTCTAATCGCTCCTTTGATGGCAAAGAGAACATGCTAATATCTTGTATTGCTCTATCTTGCTTGCGTGATGCTATAGACATGATAGAAAAATAATTTGCCTTACTTAGATCCGTAACGTCATGATTGTGATACCATAAAAGTGAATCTTGCTTTTTAAGGGTCGCTTTTAAAAGGTGCGCCACATACAATGGTATTGCGTCATAGGCCAATACTATTTGTGATTTATTTTTTCTAATGAGTGTATGGCTCATTATTAAAAACTTCAAAAAATGAATTATTTTCAAAGCAAATGAAATGTTCTCTATTTCAAAATCTTCATATTTTTTTTTATTTATATAATTAACCCTTACGTTACTTGGATACTCCCATTTGGAAGTTAGCATGTTGCGGGTAACAACATCTATGGTGTCTGCTATTTGAGATAGCTCCTCAATGGCAGAGAGCGTTGGTGGATACAACTCTGGATGTGCATATATTAAAACGGTAATATGATTGATGGTTTTTTTAGACATCAAAAAGGTTATTTAAAATACCCTGCATTCTGTTTTCAAAAGTGTAACTATCTTTAAAACATCTTTCATAACCAGCCTTGGCAATGGCTAATCTTTCTTGATCATGTTGCAGGTAATAGTTCACTTTTTCAAGAAGCTCTTCTTTAGAAGAGAAAAACTCAGCTTCTTTACCCTCCTCAAATAACTGCATGTGCTCATCGGTGCGCTCTGCAAGCATAAAACCACCACTAGCTGGAATTTCTATACTGCGAGACGTTTGTAGATCTCGGTTTATTTTTCTTAAGAAATTAAGGGAAATTTTGGAGCACCCTAAGGCTGCTGAAAATTCCTCTTCAAATAAAAACCGGTTATGAAATATTAAATTTGGGTGTATTTGGTTTTTCACCTCTTTCACCCAGCCATATATATGCACCTTGATGCCATTTTGAGCTAAATAAATAAGTTGAGCGAGACGATCCTCTTCCATAGCGCCCACAAATACAACATCATGCACACAGGTATATGTATCACAACTTTTAACTGGATAGTGCACTTTGGGCTCAAAGGCTTTGTTTTGAAAAAACGTCTTTGCTCCTAAAGATGGTAACTCATCTTGATTGCAATTGTAAGATTTTTGGGTTACCACCAAATCATAATGTTTTAATCCCAAAGTGTACCATAAAGAGCGGTTGTGCCATCCGTACATATCATCGTTAGACCAAGAAATAGATTTAATGCCTTTTGCCTTTATAAATTTTAAAGTACTTGGCTTTATAGTTACTCCTTTTACAATAAACACTATATCTGGTTTAAAACTAATGCAAGCTTGCTTTATATTTTTATTGAGGTGGTTTGTATCTCTTGGCAACTTTATTTTATGTAAAACTCTATCTGCAATAGATCTTTTATGATTTTTTGGATAAGCAAATAGCACCTTAACCTCTTGAGAAAGTGCTTTCCAGGCAGGCAAGGTTTTTAACCTTGCCTCTGGCATTGGCGAGCTGTTGTATACAAAAAGAACCTTAAGATCTTTCATGTTAATTTAGATTATAAATCAAACTGTTGTTTTAATTTCAATTTTAATATTGGTCAAAATGGGGAAAATATTTAAAGTATTAAAAAACATATAAAAATTAGTTTTTATATCATCAAACTTCTGAAAAATCTGATAAAGTCGTTTTTAAAAACTATGAATACCATCTGCAGAGAATTAAAGTTTAGTTGCAATCAGATTTATTATAGTTTAAAATATTAGCCATAACAACTTGAATGACTTTTGTAAAAGATGACATTTGAAATAAATGCTTTAACGTATTCATATTAAATAAAATATCGTTTAATACTTGTTAAAAACAATGCGCATTTAAACCCAAAGAGATTTACCATTATTTGAAACTTCTCACTTCCTACTGCCCACATCTTACCAATGTTTAAAGCATAGAAATATTTTTTAGCACGAGATGATAATTCAGGATAATACCAATGGTATTGATATATAAATGATAAATAATTATAGCCCAGAGCTAGCTTTACTCTTTTGCTGTTTTCTGTTTTTAAAATTTCTGTTTGATATGATAAATATGATTTTAATAAAGAACTGATGGCAGTACGACTTCTATTTTGACTTACATTATCTGCCTGAGGGATTCTATAATACAATAAACTTTTTTTGTCGAACTTAACGCTTTTAGAATTTAGAATCATTCTGCAGAAAAATTCACCATCATCATTTGGGTTTTGCAATAAACTTTCATTCCACAAACCTGCTCTTTCAATAAGCTTTCTTGATGCAAGCCAACAGCCAGTTTGCATCATCCCGCCACCAGACCATGACGTAACTAACCAATCTACTGGTGTAAAATCATTCCAAACGTTTTGAGGCGTAAACAGTGCTTCGGTAATAGTTTTTGTGAATTTACCCCAAGCACATGAAATTAAAACATCATTACCAAACACCTTAAATAATGCCATTTGATTTTCAACTTTATCTAATGATAAAACATCATCGGCATCTAAAAACATAATATAGTTTCCTGTAGATTTTTTATACCCATAATTTCGAGCAATGGTGGCACTTGCTGCCTCAATTTGGTGGACTATTAAACGAGAATCTTTATACCCTTGCAAACAATCCCAACTACCATCCTTAGAGCCGTTTTCAACCACGATAACTTCTATATTGGCATAGGTTTGGTTTAGACATGAATCTATAGCTTCATTTACAAAAGCTACAGCATTATGCAGTGGTATAATAATGGACACTTTATTCATTACTTGACGTACTATAAGAAACTTTTAAGAGCTCAAAAAACGAAACGCTGCATGAGTTCATAATCCTAAAAGCTGTTTTAAATTCTCTATCGATTAGCAGCAATCTCAGAATAGCTCTAGCAAATCGTTTTTTAATTTTCTGTTTTGCTATTATACAATCTTTAGCACTTAAAGGCATTAAAGGATTCTCTAAGGTGTTCAGTGAGTGGTTGTAATTATGTTCTAAATAAAAATAATTATCATGCCCCTTTGTGATTTCTTGATCATCGTGTTGTCTCCAAAAAATAAGATTATCTTCCATTTTAACTACAGGGTACGCCAGGGCAATTTTATACCACATTTCTGTATCACCAATATAACGTGTACCGGTAAAACCGCCTAATGTCTCAAAAACATCACGCCTAATTATGGTACCCGTTGGCCCAAGCCCTAAAACACCTCGCATTAAAAACTCACGGGTAAAGGTTTCTTTAGGTTGCATTACAAAAGGGAATGGCTTTACATCTTCTACCACTTTTTGAGAGATTCCTAAGGCGGCCTTAGGAAACTGCTCCATGGTATGTACCATAACTTCTAGACCATGAGGGTATATTACATCATCGGCATCAAGGTACTTTATATACTTGCCCTTAGCATAAGATGCAGCTTTGTTACGGTTTGGGTAATCTCCTAGGTTTTTATCATTAACATATACCTTGATACGAGCATCTTTTTTCTCGTAGCTTTTAGCAATAGCTAAAGAAGTATCTGTCGACACATCATCTACAATAATAAGTTCCCAGTTTTGGTAGCTAGAGGCCAACACGCTATCTATACAAGCCGCAATGTACTTTTCGCGGTTGTAAACGGTGGTTAGGATAGAAACTATTGGTGGTAATGGCATTATTTTATTTTCTGTTAGATGATGCTCTTGTTAACATCATCTAAAGATTCTTGATTTAAAAGATGACTTTTTATTTTTAAGCAATTCATTAAAATAGTTTGAAAATCGGCTTGCACCCTGAAAGCTTAGATGAGAGTAGTCAATAAAGTCATTATCCTTTAAAGGGAAGTTAGCAAAATCCAAAAAAGGTAATTCTATAAAATATTGCTTCCTTATTTGTGAAAATTGAATTTCATTATCCCAAAATCTATACTCTTGTTGTTGCGGTAGTCTAACCAAAACAACTTGTTTATCTTGGTTTTTACAAAATTCAATTAACTTATTTAAATATTCAAGGTTATGCTTGGATGCTTTTTTAGCTTTAGGGTCAAAAGCATTCAATTCCTTTAAGTGATTCATAATTGGAGTTTTCAACTCTTCTCTGCTAGAATCTAATTTTGATGTAACTCTATAGCCACCTAAGTTTTTTGAATATTGTAAGTTTTGAGTCAACAAATTAGACCAACGTTCCTTTAAAACAAACAACATAGTTTTGGTAAAACAAGGTAAATTATAATACGCTAATTTTAACTTTCCTTCGGTTTTTATTAAAGGAGAAAACCTGTTTAAACGTTCAGCCATATAATAACAATCCCAAGTCCAAGAATCTCTACTCTGTGCTATATTATTATTTGAAAAATTAATAAATACCGTTTCTATAGTTGGATTGTTTTTTAATATTTCTATAGATTTGTAGTACGTATAAAAATAAGACTCTCCACCCTCTGCTAAATTTTTTAAACCTTCAATTAAACTATCGTTAAATGCATGTTCAGGTTGGGAATGTCCTAAAACTAAATATTTTGGTTTAGACATTAATTTAAAATCTGATTTTTCTATAATTAGTTTTGAAGATAACCAATCAACCCCAAATAAAAGAAGTATTAAAGACAAAAGGAAAATGATTGTTTTTTTTAAAAATTTGCGCATCTAGAAGTTAAAATAAATGAACTCTTGTGGCGGATTACTACTAAATTCAAATAATATGATTGTAGTTAAAACCATATAAAGGCTTTTTCTGGTTATTGATGATTTTATATTAAGCATTTTACTTAAGGCGAATGGCTCTGTGCGTCCCAACCATTCAATAACTACAAAAAAAACTAATAAATTAATAATGAAATCATACGCTGTATAATTACTTAATAACAAGAATGAGCCAGGATGTTGAATTACTCCGGAAATATAATGTAACGCATGCTCTATAGTATCAGCTCTGAAGAAAATCCAGGCTGTAACAGTTAGAAAAAAAGTTAAACACATGCCAGCAAATTCTTTAAAGCTAGGTAAATACTTACCCTCTGCCACTACATCCAAATGATTTCGGTTGTTTTTGGTGAGCAGCAAGGGTAGGAAATATATAGCATTGAGCAAGCCCCAAAAAATAAATGTCCAATTTGCGCCATGCCAAAACCCACTGACGATAAATATGATAAAAGTATTTCTCACCTTCATGCCAGTTCCACCTCTACTTCCACCTAGTGGAATGTACAGATAATCTCTAAACCACCTTGACAAACTAATATGCCATCTGCGCCAAAACTCTGCTATATCTCTTGAAAAATAAGGGAAAGCAAAATTTTGTTTTAAATCGAAACCAAATAATCTCGAGGTCCCAATGGCTATATCTGAATAGCCAGAAAAATCACAATAAATCTGGAATGTAAAAAACAAAGCCCCCATAAATAAGATGCTGCCAGTATAATCTGCAGAATTATTAAAAATCTCATTAGCATATTTAGCACAATTATCTGCAATCACAATTTTTTTAAATAAGCCCCAAAGAATCTGGCGCATGCCATCTACTGCTTTCGCATACTCAAATTTTCGCCTCTCATAAAACTGTGGCAGTAAGTTAGTTGCCCTTTCTATGGGGCCAGCAACTAACTGCGGAAAGAAACTTACAAACGCGGAAAAGGCTATTAAATCTTTGGTAGGGTCTAACTTTCGTTTATACACATCAATGGTATAACTCAAGGTTTGAAAGGTATAAAAACTAATCCCAACGGGTAAAATAATGTTGAGCGTGTTGGGCTGTATGGAGTGCCCAAAAAAGCTAAAGGCTTGCACGAAATTGTCAATAAAAAAATTATAGTATTTAAAAAAGCCTAAAAAACCGAGGTTAATTAATATACTTGACCATAATAACAGTTTGCGTTTAGAATTATTTGATTCTGATTGAAGTTGACGTCCAATAGAATAATCAACAAGAGTGCTGAATATAATAAGGGATAAAAACCGCCAATCCCACCAGCCATAAAACACATAACTGGCTATAACGACCAAAGCGTTTTGCCACTTTAAGTTGCGCTGCGTTACAAACCAATAGAGTACAAATACTATTGGAAGAAAAATGGCGAAATCTAGGGAGTTGAATAGCATTTATAAAGGTTTACTCAAATATTTTTTTCAAGTCATCAAAACTTATAAGGTTAAGATGTTCTTTTCTGTTATTTGCTAATTCAGAAAATTCAAAAAATAAATTATTTGATACTATGGAATTCCCTATTAATTGGTTCTTTGATAAAATTCCAACGCCAGAATCAGAATCGATACAACACGAATGTATTTCAGCATTAAATCGCCATTTCATAAATGCCTTCCAAGTGGTCCCATTCCAATAACCTCCAGCAGGTGAAAAATGGTAATTAAAAGTTTCTCTTGCATGCCATTCTGTTGGTGGATTACAATCGTGTAAAACTATAAACCCGTCATCTTTTATAAAATCTAACGCATTTATAATATCTCTATCAACTTGATCGGCAAGATGTAGGCCGTCAATAAATATAACATCAAACTTTACATATTTATCTAAAATTAATCCTTGGCGTAATTCTTCAAAAAAAAGATCACTAGTCATTTGAAAGTCGACTGGATTACTTTTAAACTCTAAACCAGGATCTACACTATATTTATTTTTTGCTTTAATTTTATTAAAATTATCTTATGGATTCCTAACACCTATCTCTAGATAAAATGTGTCTTTCTTTAAAACAGAGATTATATAATTTATTATATCTGTTCTATTGGGTGTTTTAAGATATTCTAACTCACTTTTTTTAATACCCTCTCTATAGATTCTGTCGTTTAATAGTTGTTTTCCTATACTATAATAATGTATTGATTTAAAATACTTAAATAATTTTTTCATTTTGTATTATATTTAGATACACGCCATAGTTTTTTAAGATTCACATTATTGCTAATTGCAGAATTTTGATAATCTTTAAATGCAGTATCATAGGAATAATGTCTACCCAAGAGTTTTTCAATACCAAGAAGAATATCATCTAATTTAGTATTTAAACTTGACATACACTTTATGGGTTGTTTTAATTTTACACGAGCCTTACATTCAAATTTCATATCGCCTCCATGGCAGGGATATTTTTTACAACCTGGCAACACGCTATAAAAAGGTATTTGTGCAGGCATCTCCTCTGCCCACTCTCCGCCAGATAATGCCAGCCAAGGTGTGCCCAAACAAGGTGCTAAAAATGCAAAACCGGTATGTGGCGCTATAAAAACGTTTGAGTTTTGAATTATTGACAATTGATTTTCTAAGCCAATATCATAACAATTAATTGCCCCAGGAATACTTGTAATGAAAGTGTCTATTTTATTTTTAAGTTGGGAGTTGCTATTATGTATATCTCCATGAGCCTCTAAAACTCCAGTAATTAAAAAAAGCGCCTCTGGATATTTCTTCTTGATATGTAATAAAATAATCTTCCATGTTTTGAGTGAGGGCCACTTTGTTTGCTTAGAAGCGCCTTTTAGTATCACAGAAAATATGGGTGCACCTGACGTATCTGTTAAATTATAGGTTATTTTATCTTTAGGTATTTTTATTTTAAAGCCGCTATATGGGTTTTCTTGTAAGGCCGTTTCATCTAATGATGGCGTGTCATTATACCCTCCCCAAATTTTTGGTTTAAAATAATCTTGCAAAAAATGATTTGCCTTTAAAAAATGTTCAGGGAAATCTTGATGAGAGTATTTAAAACGTTTTGGGAAAATCACATACTCAAACTCATATTGCTCAATATCTTTAAAAGAAGTTAAATTGAAGCCATCTAGTTGTACCTGCACAGGATGCACTTTAGATATAAACTCACAATAGTTCCCTATTACAAATGGTGTTTTACTATTTACTAAAACATGAATTTCAAGTTTTGGGTTTGCACTGTAATAATTTGCAGCTACCTGCAGAGCTTCAACCAAATGCCCAACGGCAGGATGATATACCCAGACAATTAAAAGTTTTTGAGATGCCATATTTTACACGAAATTTCTTTTAAGTTTTAAAAGTGGTTTTTCAAAATAACGATAAGAAAGATCTGACAAAATAATCGTAACACTAAAATAAAGAGGTAGTTTAATTAACCAAGAATGGTATTGTAAAACACTAAGTTTCCCAAGCGCTTCAAAATTTATACTATACCAAATAGGATTAAAGACATAAGGAGTCATGTAATAAATAACTATAATATGGTACACATATAAGCCATAAGAAATTTTACCAATATATAAAGCATATTTATGGGTAAGCAACCTATTAAAACCCTGAAAATGAAAAGAATTTTCAGCCGCTTTCATAACCATAAAAACAGATGCTAATCCCAACAAGAAAGGCTTTAACAACACCAATGCTACTAGCCATAGGGCAAACATACTGTATTCTATAAGCTTATTATGTAAGATATATTTCAAGATTTGTGACTGCAACATAAAAAACATAGCGCCTATAGACCCTAAGCCCAAAGACCCCATACGCGCGGGCAGACCAACATAATTATATATGCTGATTGACGGAATAATGTTAAAAGCTATTTGGGAGTAAGCAAACGTAATGATTGCAAGCGCAACAAATACTAATATTTTTATATGATGGCGCAATGCCAATACTATAATAGGCCAAAATAAATAGTACTGCTCTTCTACACTCAGAGACCAAAAATGACCTAAAGGATTTGCCTGAGTAATTAATGGATATCTGTAATTGAATGTATAGGTGAGCAAGTATCCTATGTTTTCTATTACCACAGGATGCCCAATAATCACAAAAATAAATATTGCAAAATAGTACAACGGAAAAATACGTAGCGATCGTCTTGCTAAAAAATTAATATATATTGTTTTAAAGGAGCCTTTTGTTTTTAATAATATTGAGGTAATCAAAAAACCACTAATAACAAAAAACAAGTCTACACCAAAATAACCCCAATCTATATAGGTGCTAAAAACACCTGCAATGTGATGTAACATAACAGCAATTATCGCTATACATCTGAGCCCATCTATTTTTTGATAGTATTGCATTATTTTTGAGGCGTCAAAAATCTTTTATATTGAAAAATGAAACGCAACCAACGCCCAAACAATTTTGGGCTTCTATTATATTTAAAAAAAGCTTTGGTAAATACTAAAAAACCCTTTGTGTCTTTAGTTTTAATAAGCTTTGGAATATAATTTAAAAGATAAATAGATACCTCTCTGTGCCTTGGCCTCTTAATATCTGCTTTTATATTTTGTGGCAAGTACACATCAATAATAGATAGGACTCGCTCAATAGTTTTAACACGCTTACCTTCTTTGGCAGACTTGCTTGAAGAATTTTCTGGAAAAACTCTGTAATTAGCTAAAATTTCTGGCCGTAAATTCTCAGCAGTATAAAAAATGCGAGGACAGTTGTATTTTAAAAACTCCGTACCATAACAAGAATAAATAATAAGATCTGGAGTGTCAGATAATTCTAATTCAAAATACTGGTTTAAGTATTTATGAAGACAATGACCGTTCCAAATGAAACCATCATAAAAATCTGTAAATTTTATTTTTAATTTCGTTTTCAAGAAAAAATCCTATAACAATTTTTTAAACTGAAATCGAGTTTCAAAACCATTCTTATAAAACTCCATTTTTGTTTTAAACTTAATTCGTGTTTTGAGTTTTTGTAAGATAACAACCAAAATACTGCCTGTTTTTGGTCTCTAATTTTAGAAAAATTCTTTTTAACAATGGGGTCAATATATCCATCAACAATATCACAAATTTGTTGATGCGTGTTAAGCGCTGTACCATCTTTAAAGGTTTTATTCGTGGCGTTATCATTATGGCTTCTGTAGGCCGCTAACACCTTATTGGATGCCGCAATTGGATAATTATTGGCAATACGTATCCACATTTCCCAATCTTCCATACAATCTAATCGTCGATCAAAACTGCAAATAGTTTCATAAACCTCTCTCTTTACAACCATAGAAGGGGTTTGTATGTATTGCTGAGTATATAATTTTTCTAACATATCTGGCACAATACCCTCATTATCTTGAATCATGCCTGTGACTCCAGTTATGCGGCCTCCGTAGTCTATGTAGTTGGTTCTAGAAAAGGCAGCTCCTGCAGAAGGGCTTTCTTTAAAAAGAGTTTCCATCTCACTGTAAAAGCGATCATACACATAATCATCTCCATGTAATTGATGGATATATCTACCCCTAGAGGCAGTTAAACCCGTCTCATAATTTTTAATCTTACCTACATTTTTTTCTTGTCTAATAAACTGCACGCGGCCTTTGCCATATTCTTTGACAACAGCCTCTGGATCGTCTTTGGTAGAATAGTCATCTACTACAATAATCTCCATAAGAGCCTCTCCAGGATCTTGTGCTAAAACTGATTGTAAGGTTTCTCTTAAATAGTGAGCGCAGTTATAGGTTGGTATCAAAACAGACCAAAGAGGTCTTTTAACCTCATCTGTTATTTGGTTTATTTTTATAAAATGTTGATGTACTTCGCTATTTACCATTTAATGGTAGCCAATTAACGGCATTTTCTTATTAAATATAACTTCCAGTATTTTTCTGGGCAATCTAATGACCCACCATTTGTTTAATTTTTTAATATCATATTGATATGCCCCCAATTGCTCTTTATGCTTTAAATTAAAGATGGGAGTTTTAAAAAAACCATATAAATTGTGAGGGTACAAATAACGATACGGTGGTTTTATTTTATAAGTATTATCCCCTTCTGTATACACCAATGCGCGCTGTCCTTTATGGATATGAAAAGCTTTGATACTAAAGGCAGGATTGAGCACCTTGTAACCCGCTTCTTGAAGTTGATACATCAATCTGTTATCACAGCGTGGCACCCCTAATGGAAAGTCAGCTTTTAATTGCTGCTTTACTGGACCTTTAAAAATCCAAACATCTTGGCTATCGTTACGGTTGTACAATTTTGGTTTTATAGTATCTGCGGTGTCCCATCTAGATAAAGCCAAACAAGTGTCTTTTAAATTTATATGCTGTAAAACTTTGATATTTTTATCAAAATAAATGTCTGTATTTGCGATGATATGAATATCATCTTGGTTTGAGTTGGCGTTGATATAATTTATAAAATCCTGGTAGGTGGGGCGTTTATATATTAACACTTCTTCTATTTTGATAGGGGCTAGATGTGCAATACTATCTCCTTCATTAAAAACTATGAGTTTTGAAATTGCTGATAAATTGGAGTTAATTTGAATGGCCTTCTCGAGTTCACTTTTTCGATCAAGATTCTTTTCGTTATAAAACGTTGTGTATAAAAAAATTGCCATTACTCCAAATCCAAAATAAACGACAGCTCTTCTTTACTTTCTGAAATTCCAAAAAGTTTATATCCCTTTTTTCCAATTTTCTTTATGGCATCCATGGTCTTTTGAAATCCGTCATCAAAAAACCGCTCGTGAAATTCAATCAAAATTTGATCTATTCTCACATCAGAATCTAATATGGAGTCTATAACATCATACTCAGATCCCTCAATATCCATTTTAAGAATATCAATCTTTTTGTGACCTAACTTCCTGGTTATATCTTGAAAAGATTTCATCTTAACCTCTACTGTGTCAAACTCACTTACATCAGCATGCTGAAAAACACTTCCAGAAACATAATTCGGATTCTTGGGTAAGTGAAAAACCTCGCTGCCGGTTTTTTTAGATATACCAAAGTCAAAAAACTTAAATTGGACTGGTAATCTATTTCTAGATACCCAATTAATCGATTTCGGGGTGGGGTCAAATGCATAAACACAGCTATTATGCTGGTTTATGATTTCCACATCAAAACTTACATCACAACCAACACCTATGGAATACACAATAGAATCTTCATCTAAAAGATCGGGATTAACAAAAAAGCCACCATAAGTATTTCCATACCAAGCTGTATTACAGTTTTTTTTAATGGAATACCGTTTCTTCTCAATAGACTTTCGATAAAGAATACGCAATTTATTATTTTTTGCTCAATCAATGTTTCTATTTTAATAATTCCTTATATACCTCAATATAAGCTTTAGCTTGTATAGATGCATTAAACAGACTATGGGCATTTTCACTAATATTGGCCTTATTGTACTTGCTTGAATGTAAAAAATACTCTTTCACAGCACTTATAATAGCTTCAGGTGTTTGTTCTTCAACCAAAAGTCCGTTTTCACCTGGCTTAATTATTTCATTCATACCTCCATTTGAAAACGACACCAAGGGTAATCCACAACACAAGGCCTCTAGCATTACATTGGGTAAATTGTCTTCTATTGATGGTAATATGAGAACATCTGCAATATTATAAACAGTAGCCATCGTTTTTTCATCTTGGATAACCCCCAATTGAACCAAGTTCTCATCGAGATTTGGCATTTCAGAAGCACCTATGGCATAAAAGTAAATATTTTCCTCCTTAAGTATATGTATAATCCGAGAGAGCATATACCCCCCTTTTCTGTAATTATCTGTCCTTTCACTCACAAATAGTACAATCTTCCTATCAAGAGGCACACTTAAAGCCGTTCTGGCTTTTGTTTGATTAATTGGTTTAAATATCTTTGTATCTAGAGAGTTATATATTTTAAAAACTTTTTCATCTTTAAATACTGAACTATCTTTTAAGCGTGTAATCATCCAATCACAAAGGGTTACATATGAAATATTATTACATTTTATATACTTTCGTTTATATTTAAGCAATTTAGAAGCAAAGTTTGGATTGCGCGTACCTTCCAGCTGAGGGCAATTTTTGCAATCTGTTGTAAAACCTATACAATTTCCTGAATAGTGACATCCACCTGAAAATGGGTTCATGTCATGCAAGGTCCATACTATTGGTTTGTTTAGCTTCTGAAATAAATTATAATCCCACATACTTGGCACCCAATGTAAGTTGATAACGTCTGCCTCTTCTATATGTTGGTTTAATGTAAGATCGAAATCTGAAAAAGGGAATGAAAACAGTTCTTTATTTGAAGTTTGACCTTCTAAATGATATCCTGAATATTGCCAATATCCAATTGGCTGTTTTAGAAGAACTTTTAGTTTAATTTTAAATCTATCCCAAAGTGTAAATGTTCGTGCCTCTACCTCAAACGTTTCTTTAATTGCATTACTTGCTTTATTAACAAACAACATTTTCGATTCAATGCCTTGTTCAAGAAGTGCCAGATGTAAGCGTTTTACTGCAATTGCAGCTCCACCAGAGTCAAATGTGTTTAAATGGATAACTTTCACTTACTTAATTCCTTTGATTTTCTTAATGAGTTGGTATCGTACACGGCTGTAAGCTATTTTTAATTGTTTACTAAGACTTGTATCATTTCCATATTTGTAATACCTTTTAAGATATTGTTTTCCTATACTTGATTCTTCAATCTTTATTTTAACAACTTCTATAAAATCCCGACCACCCTCGCGCTCTTTAACATCAATAATATGGCAATTTTCTCCGGTGCCATCAAAGCCAATATTTTTAGTTAATGAGTGTGAAGGATATAAACATAAACCATTACAAAGAAAAATACTGGCAAACCATTTAATAGCCCATGTATGTATAGAACCATTTATGTTATTTTCTAATTGTTCATGAAAATTTAATACTCCCTCTAGATTAAATTCATACCTTACTTTTGGGTTGTTTAATTGCTCATACAACTCTCTGGCATCGAAGTTGGCTCTCTGCCAAGAGGATTTCCAGGTAGCCCAACCCCAGCAACTCATAAACCTTGATAAAAAAGTCTCAGGTATTTTTTTGTATGAATTGGTGTAGGGAAGATAAGAACCAATATGCATTATTTTAGGCTCATTTTCATAAAGATTTAATGCCTCATTCATATACCTTAAAAACCCTTTTGAGGTTACAATATCATCTTCCAAAACAATAATTTTACCATA
>Ga0206131_10002247_pt1 | contig 23704 bp, 24 predicted proteins | sample Helgoland_Spring_FD_148636 | JGI IMG/M metagenome (GOLD analysis project Ga0206131, IMG submission 148636) | Pelagic subsurface seawater microbial communities from Kabeltonne, Helgoland, North Sea - Helgoland_Spring_Bloom_20160517_1 | ecosystem: Environmental > Aquatic > Marine > Epipelagic ...
CGTCAAATTATTGCTTCAAGAGCGCGCCATAGAATGATGATTCCTCAAGAAGAATATGACAACGGACATATTTTAGTTTCTCAAACCTGTAAAAAGTTAAGCGATGCAGGAGTAAAAGTAAACCTTGGAGCTCATGGTCAGTTACAGGGACTTGGAGCACATTGGGAACTTTGGAGCTTACAGCAAGGCGGTATGACAAATATGGAAGCACTTCGTGCAGCAACGTTGAATGGAGCTGATTATATAGGAATGGCACAAGACATTGGGTCGTTAAAAGAAGGAAAATTAGCCGATTTAGTAATTATGGATAAAAACCCATTGGATGACATTCAGAATTCCAACACAATAATTTACACAATGATAAATGGTAGATTATACGATACAGAAACAATGAATGAAGTCGGAAACGAGCCAAAAACTAGAGAAAATTTTTATTGGGAAAATTCCAAATACAATGCTGCTTTTGATTGGCATCAAAAATCCAATAGCTTTATGAAAAGTAATTGTGGTTGTAGTATTGCACCTTGATACATGGAAAAAAGACAAATACTCGTTTTTATGGATTGGTTTCTGCCTGGCTACAAAGCAGGTGGGCCAATTCGTTCTGTAGCCAACCTGGTTCGCGCACTTTCAGAGGATTTTGACTTTTATATTGTTACAAGAAATACGGATTTATCAGATGACAAGCCATATAGGGAAATTGAACCTAACAAGTGGCATTTAAAATACAGTGCTCATGTATATTATTTGAGTGCTGATAATTATTCGAAAGATAAAATCAAAACATTAATTGGAGAGCGGAATTATGATGCGATGTACCTCAACAGTTTATATTCTTCTCAATACGCGCTAAAACCTTTGCTCATTCGCAACAAACATTTTCCCGATTTAAAAACGGTACTTGCCCCAAGAGGTATGTTAGGTGCAGGCGCCCTTCAAAATAAGTCATTAAAAAAGGCCATCTTCCTTAAAACAACCAAAATTTTTCAATTTTTTAAAGGCATTACATGGCACGCTGCGAGTGAAGATGAAAAAATTACAATTTCTAAAAAGTTTGGATCTAATGCTAAAATAATTGTGGGCGCGCCAATTTCAATACCCGCAAAATTCGACGCAACAAATAAGATAAATAAATATCCTGGAGCTGCGCGATTCTTCTTTATTGGAAGAGTATCGGAACACAAGAACATTTCTTTTGCTTTGGATTGCTTCATAAAACTTAAGCCCAAAGGAGAAATCCTGTTTGATATCTTTGGAGCCGCCGAAGAACAGCAGTACTTAAAAAAAATTGAAACACAAATTAAGCAATTGCCAAGTAATATTAAGGTTAATTACAAGGGGTCTATGCCTAATGAAGAGCTAAAAACAAAACTACAAGCTGAATACCATTTCATGTTGTTTCCAACAAAAGGGGAAAGCTTTTCGCATTCAATAGTTGATTCTTGGAACAGTGGCTGCCCCGTTTTAATTAGCGATCAAACTCCCTGGTTAGATTTAGAATATAACAGTATTGGATGGAATTTTAATTTAACAGACCCTATGTCGCTTGTGAACGCCATCAATCAGGCCGTTCATTTGAATCAGGAGACTTACAATAATTGGTCAGATAGCTGTGTGCATTTTTACCATAAAATCGTATGCAGTGAAGAAATCACAAATAAAAATATGCTCATCTTTGAGTAATTATCTATTTTCGCAGGAGTGAAGCTACAAGAAAAAATATCAGACAACAAAAAAAAGCAAGAGCGCTTTGATAAAGCTTATTTGCGGATGGCAACAGAATGGGCAAAGTTATCCCATTGTGAACGCAAACAGGTAGGTGCCATAATTGTTAAAGATCGGATGATTATTTCAGATGGTTTTAACGGTACACCAACCGGTTTTGAAAATTGTTGTGAAGATGAAGCAGGAGATACACAATGGTATGTGTTACATGCAGAAGCTAATGCCATTTTAAAAGTTGCGAATAGCACAAATAGCTGTGAGGGGGCTACACTTTATTTAACCTTGTCTCCCTGCAAAGAATGTTCAAAACTAGTTCACCAAGCAGGAATAAAACGCATAGTATATAATCAGGGCTACAAAGATAACTCAGGGCTACAATTTTTAGAAAAAGCAGGCGTTGAAGTTGTTCAAATTGAAACACTTTAATGGAAGAGGAATACAAAGAAATAAAAGTAAGTAGCTATATCTCGTCAACAAAAGGTACGCTTGACAAGAATAATAAATCTAATAATTGGCTGCTTATTTTAACTCCTTTATTAATCGGAATTTGCTCTGCAGCAACTTACTTTATTGGAGCTGGACAATTTCGTTCTCAAGAAAAGATAATACAAGAAGAACAGGTTGTAAAATTAAATCATGTATTAGATGTAATAGAGTCTCATTATGTAGACTCTATAGATAGAAAAGAGTTAATTGAAACGTCTATCGCTGGGATGCTTGCAAAACTAGACCCGCATTCCGCTTATATATCATCTAAAAACGTAGAAAGGCAGAATGAAGAATTACAAGGGCATTTTGGAGGAGTAGGAATTCGGTTTATTATTTTACGTGACACATTGATGATAACCAACATCATTCCCAATGGCCCTTCGGAGATAGCAGGTTTAAAAGCGGGTGATAGAATACTTGAAGTTGATGGGGTCAAAATAGCTGGAACCGGATTGAAAAATGAGGACGTTCTTGGGTTATTGAAAGGAGAATTTGGGACAAAAGTTGAGTTAAAAATAGTAAATAAATCTAATTTGAATCCTCTGGACTTAGAAGTCACAAGAGGCTCAATTCCCTTGCCATCCATTGACGCTTCCTTTATGGTAAACCATACTACAGGATACATTAGACTTAAAAATTTCTCCAATAACACTGACAGGGAATTTGCTTATGCGGTTGCTGACTTAAAAGCAGAAGGTATGACTAAATTAGTTTTTGACTTAAGGAACAACGGAGGTGGCTATTTACATGGAGCGACAAGTGTTGCTGATGAATTTTTACCTGCAGGAAAATCCATCGTCTACACAGAAGGTGCGCATCAGAAGAAGAAAGAATACTTTTCATCTGAATACGGAAATTTTGAAAGTAATGAATTGATTATCCTTGTTAATAGCGGGACAGCTTCTGCAAGTGAAATTGTTAGTGGCGCCATACAAGACAACGACCGGGGACTGATAATGGGGCGTAGGACTTTCGGCAAAGGCTTGGTACAGCAACCAATAAATCTAGAAGATGGATCTGAAATGAGATTAACCGTATCTCGTTATTATACTCCCACTGGAAGGTGTATTCAAAAACCTTACGGTAATGGAATAGACTATTATAATGACATTATGAATCGTTATGAAAATGGAGAACTGCAAGAATTGGACAGTGTGATATTTGAAAATACAGAAAAATTTATCACTCCAGAAGGCAGAACCGTATATGGCGGTGGTGGAATTATGCCTGATTTATTTATCCCAATTGATACGTCTGGATCATCTCTATACCTATCCTCTTTGGCATATTCTGGAGCTTACAGAGATTTTTGCTTTGATTATGTTGACAAAAATAAAGACAAATTAAACTATAAAGACGTAAAATCTTTTGAGGCTCAGTATTCTATTACTGACCAAATGTTTAATAATTTTGTTGAGAATGCCTACAAAAAGCATGGAGTAGAAAAGGATGAATATGGGATTAATACTTCAAGGAATCGGATTAAAAACCAACTCAAATCAGAATTAGCAACCTACCTATGGGATGAGGAAGCACGTTTTTTCATTTCGATTCCATTCGATAATGACATACAAATAGCCATTAAAGAGTTAAATAATATAATAAAATAACCCTTAATTTATTTTATTATTATCTCAACAACTATATATTAGCTACTGGTTAACTAATTTAATTTAAAAAATATGAAAAAATTATTTGTATCTGCAGGAGTAGTTTCTGCAATGTTCCTTTCCTCTTGTGGGGGAGGTAGTGGAGTATGTGATTGTGCTGATATGTCTGTTTCAATGATGAATGAAATGACAGCTTTAGACGGGGACATGGAAAGAATGACGGAAATTACTGAAAAGTATGCTGACGACATGAAGAAATGTGAAGCAATGGAAGAAGGAAAATCTGAGGCAGAACTAGAAGCCATGATGGAAGAGATGAAAGGATGTGCTTCTTACCAAGAATTAGAGAAAATGATGGGAGCTCACTAGAAATAGTAATCTCACATTTTAATGTATATAAAGGGCGCCTTTTCTAAGGCCCCTTTTTTATTTTCAATCGCAATTTAGAATAAGCCCACCCTCTTTCTCATTTCTATACGTATATATAGATAACCATTGTATCCATTTTAAAACAAAGCTGAATGAAAAAAGATAGACGTCAATTTCTAAAAAACACTTCCTTAGCAGCATTTGCTGCCGTAACTTCACCGAGTATTGTAAGAGCTGCATTAAATTCAGAAAGTGCAAACCTGCCTGCTGCAAATTGCAATCCCACAACTCAAGATTATTATGGCCAAGGTCCTTTTTATTCGGCTAATGCGCCTTCAATTATAAATAATCAACTTGCTGGAGGAAGTGAACCTGGAACTAGGCTTATTATTAGTGGTAGAGTGCATAACCTTGATTGCACAGAATATATCGCTGGAGCTATTATTGATATTTGGCAGGCAGATGATGCTGGCGGATACGACAACACAGGATTCAACCTCAGAGGCATAGCAACCAGTAACAGTCAAGGATTTTATCTTTTTGAAACAATATATCCCGGAAAATATTTAAACGGAAGTGCGTATCGGCCATCCCATATTCATCTTAAAATCACTCCTCCTGGTTACCCTATTTTAACTACACAAATTTATTTCCAAGGTGATTCAGATATCCCGGCTGACGCCGCAGCCTCTATTTCAAGTGGCACATATGATGCAACCCATCGAATTTTACCGGTAACGACCAATAGCTTGGGGCAACAGGAAGCAATCTGGGACATTGTTATAGATGGTTCAGGCGACCCAGTTGGCATTGAAGAGATGCGTGCATCTATGGGTATGATTTACAAAATATATCCAAACCCATTTTCAGATTTTATTCAAATAAATTATGGCGTTTTTCAAGACGCAAAAGTAAGCCTCCAAGTATTTGATATTCAAGGGATATTAGTTGCGAATTTGCAAGAAATAAAGCTTAAACCGGAAAAATACACGGCCGAATGGAGACCTGATTCCAATGTTCGTCCTGGACATTACTTTGTAGCACTAAAAATAAATGATGTCCAAGTTCATTATTTGAAAGTTATAAAAGAGTCTTAATAAATTCTTCTTTTACATTTGAATTGTTTTCTTCAAATTCAATTCAATCATCAAAGGATGCATTTAACACATCTGCTATAGAATCGGTAACTGTTGCAGCTTCTTTTTCGTGTTTCTGCTCAACCTTCTCCATATCCTCGTTATCTTGAAAATAGTAGACAGCAAAAACGATCAAACCCCCAAGGAATATTATACCGTTTAGTATTTTTTTCTTTTTTGTCATAGCTAAAAATTAAAGCATTGATTCTGCGTCAAACTCTTCTTCATCAAGCCCTAAGTCCAATTCTGTTGTGTCTTCCTCGAAATCTGACATATCAATATCATCATATACACTGTTTGTTGTATCTAGCAATTCATCACCATCTTTTTTACCCGCTTCAATCTCTTCTGGAGTTGCCTTAGTTTTATCAAAAACCCCCATAAAATACATAACACCAACCATGGCAATAAGAAATACCAATAGACCAATTAATTTCTTTTTCATCTTTTTCTTTTTAAGTATTAATACAATAATAAGAAATTTATTACACACGGTTCAATTTCTAGAATGAATAGAAGCTGCAAAATGCATTGAAATTTGTACATTTGCTCTCCTTAAAAAAACAAGAATGTACAGAACACATACGAACGGAGAGTTGAGAATTGAAAATACCAATCAAGAAGTTACCCTTTGTGGTTGGGTTCAAAGAGCAAAAGATTTAGGAGGAATGGCGTTTGTTGATTTAAGAGATCGATATGGAATAACCCAATTAGCGTTCAACAATGATGTTAGTGTTGAGTTATGTGAAAAAGCAAAAAAATTAGGCCGTGAGTTTGTCATTCAAGTAAAAGGTGTTGTTACTGAAAGAAGCAGCAAAAACAAAAACATACCAACTGGAGAAATTGAAATTAATGTTTCTGAATTAACTATTTTAAAAGAAGCTAAACTTCCTCCATTTACAATTGAGGATGAAACAGATGGCGGTGAAGAATTGAGAATGCAATACCGCTTTTTGGATTTAAGAAGAAACCCCTTGAAAAACAATATGATTTTGCGTCATAAAATGGGGTTAGCTACTAGAACCTATCTAGACACATTAGATTTCATTGAAATTGAAACACCATACTTAATTAAATCAACACCGGAAGGAGCTAGAGACTTTGTTGTTCCAAGCAGAATGAATCCAGGTGAGTTTTATGCTTTACCACAATCACCACAGACTTTTAAGCAATTATTAATGGTTAGTGGATATGATCGTTATTATCAGATAGTAAAATGCTTTAGAGATGAAGATTTAAGAGCAGATAGGCAGCCAGAGTTTACGCAAATAGATTGCGAAATGGCTTTTGTTGACCAAGAGGATATTCTGAATACTTTCGAAGGGCTAATCAAAAACTTATTTCAAGAATTAAAAGGGGTCTCATTTTCGGATAACTTCCCAAGAATGACTTATGCCGAAGCAATGGAAACATATGGTTCTGACAAACCAGACATTCGTTTCGGAATGGAATTAAACAATCTTAATTCAGTTACCCAAAATAAGGGTTTTACAATATTCGATTCGGCTGAATTGGTCGTAGGAATTTGTGCCATAGGATGTGCTAATTACTCAAGAAAACAATTGGATAAATTAACAGATTGGGTTCGTCGGCCACAAATTGGTGCAAAAGGATTAGTATACCTTAAATGTAATGAAGACGGCTCATTCAAATCTTCTGTAGATAAATTTTACTCGCAAGAAGATTTAAAAGCTTGGGCTGATCAATGCGGTGCAAAAGCTGGGGATTTACTACTTGTATTAAGTGGCGATGAAAGTAAGGTTCAAACCCAAATGAGTGAACTGCGTTTGCACATGGGTACAGAACTTGATTTAAGAAACCCAAATATTTTTAAACCTCTTTGGGTAATGGACTTCCCATTATTAGAGTGGGATGAGAATTCAGAGAGGTTTCATGCAATGCATCACCCATTTACGTCTCCAAAGAAAGAAGATTTCGATAAATTAGATTCTGCTCCTAGAGAAGTTAGAGCAAATGCTTATGATTTAGCTATCAATGGAGTTGAAGTAGGTGGTGGATCCATTCGTATACATGATAAAGCCATTCAAGCAAGAATGTTTGACTTATTAGGTTTTACGAAAGAAGAAGCTGAGGATCAATTTGGGTTCTTGATGAATGCATTTGAATATGGAGCGCCCCCACATGGTGGTTTAGCTTTTGGATTCGATAGACTTTGCTCATTATTTGGGGGACAAGAAAGTATTCGTGATTTTATTGCCTTCCCTAAAAACAATAGTGGTAGAGACATGATGATAGACGCACCTTCTCCAATAGATTCTGTTCAATTGAAAGAATTGAGTTTAGATGTGAAAGTTGAAGAAAAAATTTAACAGTTACAATTCAACGTTTATAGGGCTTAACACAAGCTTAATACTTTATTTACAAAAAATTATTCCTATTTGTTTTGGTAGTCGAAAAGAAAGTTAGAATTTCGCGCCCCGAAAATGAAGAGGATATGAAGAAATTACATCTTAAAAGAAAGGTTTTGAGGCACTTACTTAAAACAAGTGATAAAATTACCAAGCAAACTAAAGTGGAGAAAAAAGTAGCTTAACCTAAGTTCGCTTTTTTCTTCTTATTAACTTGTACCATCCCTAAAGATAGCAATCCCAAAAACACAATTAATAGCGTTTGCGTAGCCCATACCAAAGCTCCAAAACCAATATGACTAGACATTCTTTCCGGCGTTGCCTCGAGTCCTTGTTGAGCTAAAAAGAAAGTTAAAACAGCACCTACCATAATAGGGTAAGTTCCTATTCCGCCTTGAACAATAATAAACCCAATCGTTCCTGCTATAAAAGCAGATAATATACCATCCGCTGTCATAAGACTAGTTTCGTCCCAGGCATAAAATGTAATCCAAAACATTGAGATATAACATGTCCAAATTATTATTGTATGTAACAAATAACCCCACCTATCTTTCATCGTGAATATGGTTTTTATCCCATCAACAAATCCGTTAACAAATCCCAAAAACTTCTTTTTAAACTTAGGTTTCTTGATGTACACATACAAGAATCCTAAAAACCCCGCGCCAATCAAACCAAATATTATGTATTTAATCCATGGATTTGATGGTGTTGCAGTTTCTGATGTAGAATCAATTCCTTCTGCCAACTTCAATAAATCATCCATGTTGTCGAAATTGATTAATACGGCAATACCTACCACAATCCCTAAACATAAGACATCAATAACTCTTTCCGCTACTATCGTTCCAAACCCTTTATCAAATGGGACGCCATCCGTACCTTTTAAAACTGCTGCTCTCGAAGCTTCGCCCATTCTGGGAACTACCATATTAGCAATATAGCCTATCATAATTGCATTGTACGTGTTTTTTAGAGGAACTTTATGACCAAGTGGGCGCAACATATACCTCCAACGGTGCGCTCTGCTTATGTGACTCGCAAGACCTATTGCCAAAGAAACAAAAAGAATAAAATAATTCGCTTCTTTGAAAACCCCAAAAAAAGCATCTCTAGCCTCCTCATCAAATCCACTCCAGAAATACCAACATAGGTATACACCCAATAAGATTGGAATAATGACTTTTAAAATATTAAAGATTTTCTTTTTCAAGAGTAGGCTTTTGAATTTATGAAACTCCTACCCTTCAATTTTATTGTTTTCAGGGCTTGGAAAAACAATAGTAGGCTTAAAAGATTTCGCTTCTTCAAAATCCATTGTTGCATATGAGATTATAATCACGATATCCCCAACAGCTACCCTTCTAGCAGCTGGCCCATTTAAACAAACATTTCCAGAGCCACGAATCCCTTTAATTATGTAGGTTTCTATTCGCTCCCCATTATTAATATTAACAATCTGAACTTTCTCTCCTTCAATCATGTTTGCAGCATCCAACAAATCCTCATCAATTGTAATACTCCCAATATAATTGAGGTCTGCTTCAGTTACCGTTACACGGTGAATTTTAGATTTGAATACTTCTATATGCATTTTGAATGCGAAATTAGTTATTTATTTCAATAACCCTGTAATCCTTGTGTTACATTATTACACTATTTCCATATTATCAATTAACCGAATTTCTCCAATAGAAGTGGCTGTAAAAGCTCTAATTTTTTGGGACTCGGAGAATTCTGTAATAGGAGATAATGATTCCGCATCACAAATTTCAAAATATTCCGGTTCACTTTCCTTTTGTAAAATCGCAAAACACTCAGCTTGCAAAGCTTGCAAACCCATTTTTCCAAAGTTATTCTTGCAATGGTTCAGCGCTTTTTGCAAAACCAAAGCATTTTTTAATTCAGTATTTGAAAGTCTCTTGTTTCTTGAACTCATCGCTAAACCATTCTCTTCTCTAACAATATCACATCCAAGAACTTCAATTTCCATATTCAACACCTTCGCCATTTTCTGGATAACCAAAAATTGCTGAAAATCCTTTAATCCAAAAAAAGCTTTATCAGGCTGAACAATATCAAACAAAAGTTTTACTACACGCATTACGCCTTCAAAGTGACCTGGTCTATGCTCACCTTCCAAAACATTGACAAGGTTCCCTAGTTGCAAGTAAACTTTTTTTTCATTTTGATAAACCTCATCCACATCGTTCGGCAGAAATAAAACATCACAACCAGCCGATTTTAATAATTCAATATCTTCAACATAATCCTTAGGATAATTTTCAAAATCTGAAACTGCATTGAATTGTGTGGGATTCACAAAAATACTGCACACAACAATGTCACAGCGTTTTTTTGACTCTCGAATTAAGGATAAGTGTCCTTCATGCAAGGAACCCATTGTTGGAGCCAAACCAACTACAAGTTTTTCCTCAATTGAACTAAGGTGTTCTTTTAGTGTTCTTTGCGTCTTAAATATCTTCATCATGGGACAAAAACGGTAAACAAAACTAGTGTAAATGTTGGAAATAATGGATTTTTTTATATATTTTTGTATCCGCAAGAAAATTTAGATCAAAGTTTATGCAAAAGACAAGAGTACTTTATATAACACCTGAAATCACTCCATTTCTTCCTGACAGCGAAATTTCTTCAACAGTAAGAACTTTAGCACAGGGTGTGCACGAAAGAGACAAAGAAATCAGAATATTTATGCCTCGTTTTGGTGTAATTAATGAAAGAAGACATCAACTTCATGAAGTTATTAGATTGTCAGGAATGAACCTTATCGTTAATGACGCAGATCATCCTCTTATTATAAAAGTCGCTTCTGTTCCACAAGCAAGAATGCAAGTCTATTTTATAGATAATGAAGAGTTCTTTAAACGCAAAAGAACTTATACGGATGAAGATGGAAAATTCTTTAAAGACAACGACGAGAGAGCAATCTTCTTTTGTAGAGGTGTTGTTGAAACAGTAAAGAAATTAGGATGGACTCCTGACATTGTTCATTGCCACGGTTGGATGACAGGATTTTTACCATTATATCTTAAAAAAATGTATGCAGATGATCCTCATTTTTCTAATGCAAAAATTATTTATACGCCATATGCAGATGAGTTTAGTGGGAATTTAGATTCGAAGTTAATTGATAAATTAAACTTTGATAAAATTGCAAACGAAGACGTAGGTTTTTTAAAATCTCCAAATGCATTAAACCTAAATAAAACAGGAGCGCAGTGGGCGGATGCAATTACTATTGGAAGTGAAACAATAAATTCGGAGCTTAGTAGTTATATAGATGATTCAGGTAAACCTGTTTTGGATTATCAATCCGAAGAAACTTTGGTTGATACACATCAAGGATTTTATGAAAAAGTACTTAGCGAGAATGAAGTGTTGGCAGATTGAAAAATTCAGTAAAATAATTAGCTTAATAAGTAAGCGGAAAGCAATTAATCTTTCCGCTATCTTTTTTTTAGGACTATTCGTAGCAACTGGATGTAAAAAGAAGGAAGATGGAATAGGACTTAGTGTCCAACCCCAAGGCGATCAATTAAATGTTGAATTAATTGATACCGCATCTATCATTACTTATTCTATAAAAGAGGATTCTATAAAGTCAGATGAATTAGACGGTCCTTGTATGTTAGGTACTTACATTGATCCATATTTTGGAAAGATGGACGCGTCCATTGTTTCCCAAATTAGACTGGAAGCTTCAGTCGACTTTGCATTGGCAAGTGGTTCGTTAGATAGTTTAGTTATAGATTCAGTTATTATGTCTCTAGCCCTGCAAGGGTCATTTGGAAACCTTGATCCACAGACCTTTGAAGTGTATCAGATGAATGAAGATATTGATATTGACTCAACTTACTTTACAAATAAATTAATGCCCACAACTGGCCCAAACTTGGCTGTTAGTGGCCCTATCACTCCTGATCCTGTGTCGGTTGGTTATGTTGGAGGGGCATTGACGGAATACGCGATTCTAAATTTACCATTAAGCATTAATGAATTTGGATGGAAAATTTTTAATGAATCAGGAAATCCTTCTCTTTCTGGAAATGATGGGGCGGGAGAGTTTTTAGATTGGTACAAGGGGTTGGTGATTAAAGCAAATAATCCTGCTCAAGGCGTGAACAATGGTGGGATAATTTATACCGACATGGTAAATGACTTCTCAAAAGTAACCATCTATTATAGGGATACTTCTGGAACATCTTCGGAACATGATACATTAAGTTTTGATTTTAATTTCAATGCCAACTGTGCTCATTATAATGCGGTAAAAATCGACTATTCCAACACATTTGTTGATGCCCAAATTAATGACTCAACTTTCGGAATGGATGTGTTTTACCTTCAAGCTTTAGGAGGAACAAAAGGAAAAATTCATTTCCCAAATCTTACAAATTTTATTGACAGTGGAAACGTGGTTGTAAATAAAGCTGAACTAATACTTCCCATCCAATACAACACATCAGACAACTTTACCCCATCTGACTATTTGTTCTTAACTCGTGTGGATGAAAATGGAAATACTTCCTTCTTACCTGATATAAATGAATCAAGTCATGGTGGACAGTTAGATTTAACTGCAAACAATTACACTTTTAACATTACTAGATATGTAAATAAAATTTTTGCTGGAGAGTTTCAGAATGAAGGTCTGACCTTAGTTGTTGGTGGTTCTGGAATAACCGCCAATAGAGTTATTCTAAACGGGGCAAACTCTCTTAATAAAGATAAACCGAAGTTAGTTTTAACCTATACAAAATATTAAGGCATGTGTGGAATAGTTGCATATATTGGTGAAAAAGAAGCTTTTCCAATAGTTTTAAAAGGACTGAAAAGACTAGAATATCGAGGGTATGATAGTTCAGGTATAGCTATCAACAATAACCTTAATTTAAGTCTTTTCAAAAAACAAGGCAAAGTTGCGGAATTAGAAAAACATGCTGCAGGAGTCGACACAAGTGGCAATATTGGAATTGGCCACACTAGATGGGCAACTCATGGGGAACCTAATGATGTAAATGCACATCCTCACCAATCTGGCAACGGAAAATTTGCGCTGGTCCATAATGGAATTATTGAAAATTACGCCATCCTTAAAAAAGAATTAATTTCTAGAGGGCACGAATTTAAAAGCGAAACAGATACTGAAGTGCTTATGCACTTAATTGAGGATATTATTGAGAAAGAAAACGTTGACTTATTTGAAGGCGTTCGGCAGGCATTGCACGAAGTAATTGGAGCATATGCAATTGTTGTTATTTCTAAAGAAAATAATCGAGAGTTGATTGCCGCTAGAAAAAGTAGCCCGTTGGTTGTTGGTATTGGAAAAGGTGAGTTTTACATTGCGTCTGACGCTACACCCATTGTGGAGTATACAAAAAACGTAGTGTACTTAGAAGATGGAGAAATTGCCCGTTTGAGTTTAGATTCAGGACTTAAAATAAAAACAATAGGTAACGTTGAGAAAACTCCCTATATCCAAGAACTAGAGTTACAATTAGAAGCTCTTGAAAAAGGCGGTTACGAGCATTTTATGCTTAAAGAAATATTTGAACAACCCCGTTCAATTATGGATTGTATGCGTGGACGACTCAACCTCAAAGATAGTTCTGTTGCCCTCGGAGGAATAAAAGATTACGAAGAAAAAATCGTTAACGCTAAACGTCTAATCATTGTTGCTTGTGGAACCTCATGGCATGCTGGTATTGTTGGGGAATATTTACTAGAAGAACTAGCTAGGATTCCTGTAGAAGTTGAATACGCTTCTGAATTTAGATACAGAAACCCTATCATCAATGAGGGTGATGTTGTGATTTGTATTTCACAATCAGGAGAGACAGCCGACACTATGGCTGCAATAGGCTTAGCCAAAGAAAGAGGAGCGACAATTCTTGGTATTTGCAATGTTGTTGGGAGTTCAATCTCTCGATTAACAGACTGTGGCTCTTACACGCATGCTGGACCAGAAATTGGAGTAGCTTCAACCAAAGCATTTACAGCTCAAGTAACCGTTCTTACCTTATTAGCACTAATGATAGGGAAGAAAAAAGGAACTATCCCTTCTAATAGATTTAACAGGATATTGTTTGAATTGAATTCTATTCCGGAAAAAGCAGAAGAGGTTTTAAAATCAGATGAACAAATAAAATTTATTGCTGACATATACAAAGATGCTTCAAACGCACTATACCTAGGTAGAGGAATAAACTTCCCAGTGGCATTGGAAGGAGCTCTTAAATTAAAAGAAATATCTTATATCCATGCGGAAGGTTATCCAGCTGCAGAAATGAAGCATGGGCCTATCGCTTTAATTGACGAAGAGATGCCGATTTTTGTAATTGCGACGAAAGATGCGAGTTACGAAAAAGTTGTTAGCAACATTCAAGAAGTTAAAGCCAGAAAAGGTAAGGTGATTGCAATTGTTACTAAAGGAGATACGGAGGTAAAAGCAATAGCAGATCACGTTATTGAGATTCCTGAAACCGATGATGTACTGGTTCCATTAATTGCTACAATTCCCATGCAATTATTAAGTTATCATATTGCTGTAATGAGGGGATGTAATGTAGATCAGCCTAGAAATTTAGCTAAGTCGGTTACGGTGGAATAATTTATTATTGGATATACTTTTACGGTAGTTTGTTTAATTTGGAAATCAATTCTTTTATTAATTAAAGATGGAATAACATGTTAATTATCACTTTATAACCATTTTATTCACATGTTAAGCAAGTACAAATATCACCTATGGTTGCATCTTATTATTTTAATTTGGGGTTTCACAGGTGTAATTGGGAAGGAACTTGGGTTGTTAGAAACAACGGCCGTAACAATAGTTTTTTACAGAATGCTAATTGGTTTTATTAGTTTATTTATAGTTCTTCGTATACTAAAACATAAAATAAGAATCACAAAAAAAGGGCTATTTGCGACACTTGGAACCGGTCTTATAATTGCCGCCCATTGGATCACTTTCTTCAAAGCTATTCAGTTATCTAACATTTCCTTGGCCTTGGTATTTCTGTCCACTACAGCGTTATTCACTTCTTTTATTGAGCCTATAATACTTAAACGTAAGTATGACTTTAAAGAATCATTAATGGGAATAACAATTATTGTAGGAATAGCTATAATTGCAAATACCTCTTCTGATTATTATTTAGCAATGATTTTAGCCCTAATATCAGCATTAGGTGCGGCTTTTTTTTCGGTTATTAACGGAAAACTTGTACAAGAACATGACGCAAAATCAATCACAATATTTGAAATGCTTGGGGGCTTTATTGGGGTAGCTATCTTCTTCTCCTTAACAGGTGAATTGAATACCGAAACTCTTGCCATTGACTGGAAACAATTTGGCTATCTTTTTATTTTGGGTTCAATTTGTACAGCATTTGCTTTTTTAGTCGGTGTTGAATTGTCAAAACATTTGCCCATATTCACAATGAATATAACTATAAATCTAGAACCAATCTACGCTGTAATATTGGGCTTACTATTTTATCCCAAAACAGAAGTTATGCCACCCGGTTTTTATTTAGGTGCAACAATAATTTTGGGGACTATTTTCATTAATGCTCTATTCAAGAGAAAAAAACCTTAGTCTTTTTTTCTCCACATAAAGATATGTGAACTGTTTGAATAGGTTTCAATATCCTTTGACAATAATATTAATCCCAAATCGGCTAGAATTAGAATTCCGCCACCCCCCAGTGTAAGCGTGTACATAACAGGAACGTGAGCCTCTGTTCCTAAATATAGCCGATGCACTCCAAATATACCCAACGATAAATCTAAGCCAGCAGCGACCCATTTATTGTGTTTGTCCTCCAACCTTCTTTTTTTAAAAAATGGAAGTCGTCTTTGCTTATGTGATTTAACTTTTGGAATATCCAACCCGGCCTGTGTTATGGTGGGGGATAAAAAAAATCCAATCAATAATATTATTATAAGTTTTGTTCTCATAAAAAAAGCCATCCTAACCGGATGGCTTAAATTTACAAAGTATTTCTTTGGTGCTATTTAACTGCAGCAAAGTTTTCAGAAACTTTCTCCCAATTAATTACACTAAAAAACGCATTAATGTAATCTGGGCGTCTGTTTTGGTAATTTAAATAGTAAGCGTGCTCCCAAACATCTAGGCCTAAAATTGGTGCGCCTCCACAACCAATACCTGGCATCAATGGGTTGTCTTGGTTTGCAGAAGAACAAACCTCTACTTTGCCACCTTCATGCACGCAAAGCCAAGCCCATCCTGAACCAAAACGAGTTGCGGCAGCCTTCGAAAAAGCGTCCTTAAACGCTTCAAAAGATCCGTAAGCTACGTTAATTGCTTCTGCTAATTCACCTGTTGGTTCTCCACCACCGTCTGGCGACATAACTTCCCAAAATAAACTGTGGTTAAAATATCCCCCTCCATTATTTCGTAGAGCTCCATTATTCATATCCATGTCAGCTAATAAATTTAAAATTGGCTGACCCTCCAATTCAGTTCCTGCTATTGCATTGTTTAAGTTATTTGTATATCCATTATGATGTTTACTGTGGTGGATTTCCATTGTTCTTGCATCAATATGCGGTTCTAATGCGTCGTATGCGTATGGTAACGCTGGTAATTCAAATGCCATGTTTATATGTTTTAGTTTGTTAAATTTTGCTTATTTAGAATATTCTAACAAATATAAAAAAAATGTAGTCGAAGCTCTTGAAATAAATGAATCTTTGCAAAAACTAGATTTTTAAGATATGTTGCAGCCAATATCACACGAATATTATATGAAACAAGCGCTTATCGAAGCGCAAAAAGCCATTGAAGCTGATGAAGTTCCCGTTGGTGCAGTTATCGTTTGTAACAATAAGATTATAGCTAGAACACATAATTTTACAGAAAGATTAACTGATTTTACTGCACATGCAGAAATGCAGGCTTTCACATCTGCAAGTGAATATTTAGGGAATAAATACCTCGACAAATGCACCTTATATGTAACACTTGAACCTTGTACTATGTGCGCAGGTGCATCATTTTGGACAAGAATAGGTAAGATTGTATACGGAGCTTCTGATGAAAGAAGAGGCTACAAAAGAATTAGGGAAAGTGTTTTACATCCTTCTACTAAAGTTATTGGAGGTATTCTTGAAAATGAAGCTAGTACTTTGATGAAAACATTTTTTCGTGACAAGAGAAAATAACGACTCTAATTCATTTTCTCTTTGAAAAGTTTCAAAAACTTAGAAGAATAAACAAAATCATTCACTTCTTTGTTGGGCGTGGTAATTATTGAATGCTTATTGCCTACCCAATGGTTATTTCCTTTGTATATAAACATGATATTCTCCCCTATTTCTAGGACTGAGTTCATATCATGTGTAATAACTACAGTTGTCATATTATATTCTTCAGTAAGCTCCTTAATTAAATTGTCAATCAAAATAGCAGTTATTGGGTCTAATCCAGAATTAGGCTCATCACAAAACAAATACTTTGGTTTCATTACAATAGCCCTTGCTATTGCTACCCTTTTTTGCATCCCTCCACTAATCTCAGATGGAAAGAGATTGTTTTTGTCTATGATGTCAACTCTTTCTAAGCAAAAATTAGCTCTTTCTAACATTTCCTTTCTGCTCATTTTGGTAAACATTTTTAAAGGAAAAATGACATTTTCGATAACGCTTAAGGAATCGAAGAGCGCTCCACCTTGAAAAAGCATTCCTATCTGCGTTCTGATTGTCTTCTTTTCTTTTTTTTTCATGGCTGAAAAGTCAACGCCGTCATAAAGTATTTGACCATTTTCTGGCGCATGTAAACCAATAATGCATTTGGTTAATACCGATTTGCCCGAGCCACTTTGACCAATAACTAAATTCGTTTTACCACGCTCGAATTTAAACGAAACATCCCGCAATACTTGGATATTTCCGAATGACTTATCTATGTTTTTTACTTCTATCAAATCAACAATAATTGAGTTAGTAAAAGATTTGCCAAAAGAATTAATACACTACTATAAACAACAGCATTGGTACTCGACCTTCCAACTTCTAATGCTCCACCACTTGTATAATAACCATGGTAACTTGAAACAGAAGTAATAATGAATGCAAATACAGTAGTTTTAATTAAAGCGTAAGTAATCATCCATAAATTATCATCATAAAAGGACTGTATACCAACTAAATATTGCTCTTCCGGAATTAAACCAGTTCCAAAAGCAGCAAGCCAACCTCCGCCAAATCCAAAAGCCATACTAAAGATTATTACCACCGGAAAAATAAACACTGCAGCTATAATTTTCGGACGGATTAAATAAGCTTTCGTATTAATCCCCATTATCTCTAAAGCATCAATTTGCTCGGTAACCCGCATTGACCCCAATTCAGACGCAATGTTAGAACCAACTTTTCCAGCTAGGATTAAGCTCATTATAGTAGGGGAAAACTCCAAAATAATTGATTGTTTTGCTGTGAATCCAACAGTATAATCCGGAATCCAGGCAGAATCAATAGCCGTAGCTGATTGGATTACAATAACAGCACCCATAAAAGCAGACATCAAGATGACAATGCCTAAAGACTTGACCCCAAGCTGAACCATTTCATCCATTAGACGAGTCCAATAAACCGAAAGCTTTTCGGGCTTGGTAAACATTGACAGCAACATCATTGTATATCGTCCTATGTGGTAAAAGATGCCCAATGTAACTTTGTTAAAAAATAATCGTTTCTATTAATGCAATAATACTTAATTATTGTTCGTGCAAATGTATAAGAATTTGTACTTTTAAACATTCAATTATTCATCACGTGCTACAAATAAAGAAATATTCGGTTGCAATTCTGTTCCTTTTGTTAATAATGGGGAGTAGTTCTTGTGGTTTATTTAAAGGTAAAAACAAATGTGCAGACTGCCCTACATTTGGGCAAAAAGAATTCCTTGAAGATGATAAAAAAGTAGTAAATGTCTAGCCAAAAGAACCTTAAATCGCTTCTTTTTCCATTTTTTCATGACAGTATAATAGTTTACATTGAAGAACTTATTGTCTTGCATAAAATTCAATTTATTCTTTCTAAACCTCGTAAAACTAAATTAGGCGACTATCGTGCGATTCCGAATGAAAACCTTTTTACTATTACTGTAAATGATAATCTAAACCCTGTTCAATTTTTAATAACGGTATTACATGAGTTAGCGCATCATACCACTTGGATAAAACACAAACGTTTTGTAAAACCGCATGGCAAGGAATGGAAACAAGAGTATCAAAGAGTTTTTATCCCGATATTAACAAATAAATATATTGACGAATCGCTGAAAAAGATGCTAGCAAACCATTTAAAGAACCCTAAAGCCAGTAGTTTTAGTGATGTTTATCTAAATGAGTTTTTAAAATCAAATTTTAAAGAATCTATAACGCGCGTTTCAGACACTCCAATGAACACACCTTTTGTTCTTGGAAAAAGAACTTTTGTAAAAGATAAAAAATTAAGAACACGTTTTTTATGTACCGATTTAGGGAACAATAAAAAATACTTGATTCATGGTCATACTGAACTCCCATAGTCTAAATCAACCACTTTAGAAAGTTTATACTTACTTTTGCATAACTAATTGACACAAGAAAAGTAATGAAGAATAATTACGTAGTTATAATGGCAGGAGGAATTGGCAGTCGTTTTTGGCCAATGAGCCGAACTTCATTACCCAAGCAATTTCATGATGTTTTAGGAATTGGAAGTACTCTACTGCAACTAACAGTAGCAAGGTATTTACCTATTTGCCCTAAAGAAAATATTATTATTGTTACAAATGCAGGATATAAAAATTTGGTAAAAGAACAATTACCTGACTTAAGGGATGATCAAATTTTGTTAGAGCCGAGTCGCAAGAATACGGCTCCGTGTATTGCTTACGCAGCATATAAAATTAATGACCAAAACAAAGATGCAAACATTATAGTTGCGCCATCAGACCATTTAATTATTAAAGAGCTTGATTTTCAAAACACAATCAAGACTGCAATAAATAAAGCTAAATCAGAAAATTGTTTATTGACCATCGGCATCAAGCCAAGTCGTCCTGACACGGGGTATGGCTATATTCAATTTGAAGACGACAACAACCCGGATCAGACCATAAAAAAGGTCCACACATTTACCGAAAAGCCACCTTTAGATGTGGCAAAAAGTTTTATTGAAAGTGGCGAATTTTACTGGAATTCAGGAATGTTTATTTGGAATGTAAAAAGCATTATAGCGTCTTTTGAAACTCATTTACCAGATCTAAATAAGTTATTTGCAGCGGGCATTGGCAAATATTCAACTCCCGAGGAAGAAACATTTATCAATCAAATTTACCCACTTTGCAAAAACATCTCTATTGACCACGGTTTAATGGAGAAAGCTAAAAACGTATATGTAATCTTAGCCGATCTGGGCTGGAGTGATTTAGGGACCTGGGGCTCACTCTACACGCATGTAGAAAAAGACGGAGCAAATAATGCAATTATTGGAGATAATGTAATTACCTATGACAGCAGAGACAATATTGTTATGATGCCAAAAAACAAACTTGCCGTAATCCAAGGTTTAGTGGACTATATAATAGTTGAAAGTAATGACACTTTATTAATTTGTAAAAAGCAGGATGAACAAAAAATCAAACAATTTGTTAATGATATAAAAGCGACAAAAGGAGACGCTTTTGTTTAATCAAAAGCTACCGTAATACATCTTTTCTCTCCGAATCCATCCGTAAAAGAACAAAAATCATTATTGAAAAGCCAAGTATTGCAGACCCTCCTTTACTAAAGAAAGGTAAAGGAATACCAATTACAGGAGCTAAACCAATTACCATTGCAATGTTTATCATATAATGGAAAAATAGGATACTAGCAGTACAATAGCCAAATATTCTCGTAAATTTACTTTTCTGCCGTTCGGCAACCATTATTATCCTAATCAGAAAGGCCGTATATAATATTATCAATAAGAAGCTTCCTAAAAACCCCCACTCTTCTGCCCATGAACAAAATATAAAATCGGTGCTCTGTTCAGGGACATGTTTATATTTATCATTGCTTAAGGTTCCTTTAAAATAACCTTTCCCCACTGGCCCGCCTGAACCAATGGCCGAAAGTGCTTGATAACTATTATAACCAACTCCTTTTCTATCTAGCTTCAAGCCAAACATGACTTCAAAACGATCCCGATGGCGATCCTTAAATACAGTGTCATAAGCATAATTACATGAGAAAACCAGCAGTAATGCCATAGTTCCACCTACGATGTTTGTAATGTATTTCTTTCCTCGGTATCGAGGCATCACCAGATAGGTAATGCCAAAATGAATAAGAACTGTAGCAATCAGTATGATAAATAAATACAGATAATTTGCCGCGAACACCCAACCAAAAACATTTACGTTCGCCTCAGACGCTTTAAAAAAAATTGCCATTACACCTATAATTATTGCAAAAAGCATTCCCAGTAGAATGTTTCCTGATAGCCCCTCTCTATACATTACGAAAATAAAAGAAAAAAACACGAGTAAAGTTCCTGGATCTGGTTGTTGCAAAATGAAAAATCCCGGAATAGCAATAAGTAAAAAGACAATCAATTTGGTTTTAGCTTCTTGTATTTTAACCCCAGTGGTGCTTAGATAATGTGCAATGGCTAATGAGGTAGCAAATTTTGAAAACTCTGAAGGCTGAATGGTAAACCCTCCAATTTTAAACCAAGAATGAGCGCCTTTTATAGCCGGCATAAACAGAACGATTAAGAGCATTAACGTAACTACACCGTATACTATGTAAGCGGAACTCCGAATAAAATTACCCTCTAATGTGAGAATTAAAATTCCAATTATCAAAGATATAATTATCCATACCAATTGCTTACCATAAGCTTTATCTAATGAATAAATCTGAGGAGAACCTTCACTAAAAGAAGCAGAGTATACAGTAAGTAATCCAGCAAAAACGAGCACTAAAAACAATCCCAATAAAGGAATGTCAACTTTACCTATGATATTTTTTGCTCTGTTTTCCACTATTTAAAGTCCGAGTGTTTATCCAATATTATAGCGTCTAAAACCTCTTGCTCCTTCTTTTTTCCTTTCTCTGAAAGTTCTTTTTGCAAATACTGTTCAATCATAAGACTTGCTATTTTTGCTGCCCATACCCCCCCCCAAGTTCCGTATTCAACATATACGGCAATTGCAATTTGAGGGTTTTCCCTAGGAGCAAAAGCAATAAATACTGAATGGTCATTAAATGTTTCGTTTTGAACAGTTCCAGTTTTACCACAAACGACAATACTATCAATTTGAGCGCCTCTAGCGGTGCCATTTTCAACAACCATCTCCATTGCATTTACTACCGGCTCGAAATGTTTAGCTGCAGCCATGCTATAGTTTTTTTTCAAATATTCTGGCCTCTTATAGCCGTCTTCACCTATTTTTTTTACTAAATGAGGAGTGTAATAATATCCTCTATTAGCAATTATAGCAGCCAAGTTTGCCATTTGCAAAGGAGAAACGCCAATCTCTCCTTCGCCGATACTGTTTGAATAAATTGTACTAAACGCCCATCTATGTTTTCCATATGGATTAGATTTAGAAGGGAACTCCGTATCATAATAATTTGCATCAGGTATTCTTCCTGCTTTAACCCCTGGTATGTCTGTATTTAATTTTGTTCCTAAACCAAAGCTCTTTACTGCGGCATTCCATTTTTCAATTCCTAAACGACTATCTTTGAAAACACTGCTTTCCTCGCCCCTCTGTATTAACCTCTTATAAACTTGATAAAAATATGGATTACATGAGTGCTTTATAGCAATTTGAATATTAGTTGGAGGCTCATGATTATGACAATTTATTTGCGATTTATTACAGGCAAACCCTGTATTCTTCGAAATCATACCTTCCTGCATTGCAATTAAAGCTTGCACCAGTTTAAATATAGACCCAGGTCGATAATTGTCATTGTAAATCGGTCTGTTTATTATTGGTTTTAGTGTATCGTTGTTTAACAGTTCCTTATAGTTCTCGCTAAACTCTCTTCCCGAGAGTTTATTTGGATCAAAAGAAGGTGCAGAAATTAACGTCAATATCTCACCTGTAGCCGGCTCTATTGCGACAATACTCCCTAATTTATTTGTCATCAACGATTCTCCATAAGCCTGCAGTTTTACATCGAGAGAAGTGTAAAGGTTATTTCCTGCTATTGCATAATTCTCCTCCAAGTTAGTCTTGTCATTTCCAGCATAGTCTCTCAAGAAAAATGCAGTTCCCCGTTCTCCTCTGAGTTCTTTTTCATACACTTTTTCAAGCCCAGTAACTCCAACATAATCGTTTTGATTATAATATTTCTCTCCTGCATTTTGATCTTCACTGTACTGCTCTGCACTTATTTTTCGAACGTATCCCAGAACATGGGCTGCAACTCCATAAGGGTATCCACGATTTGTTCTGCGTTTTGAGTCAAATCCATTAAAATTGTTTAAGTATGGAACCACCCTACTATACTCCTCTTTTGACATGGATTCAATGAAAGTGGACGCCTTGTAACTTACATTATAACCTGTACTTGCATATTCTATTTTTTGTAAAAACTCTTTTTTAGAAATCTCAAATAATGAACAAAATTGAGCTGTATCTATATCTTTTACGTCTTTGGGGGTAACAAGAATATCATACACTTGATTAACAGCGACTAGAAGCTCTCCGTTTCTGTCGTATAGTAAACCTCTTGCCGGGTGAATTGTTACTTTATGTTGCGTAATTTGTTCAGCTCTACTTTTCCAGTCATCATTTAAAACCTGGATATACAAGAGTCGCACCCCGAACACAAGTGTTACAACAAGCATAGTTAAAATAATTACCCATCTTCTATGTTGAAAAGAATTCAAACTATTTTCTTTTTACAGTTAAATACTGTGCTAAAACAATCAACAAGGAAGAAGTAATACTTGAAAAAAG
>Ga0206131_10002248_pt1 | contig 23701 bp, 22 predicted proteins | sample Helgoland_Spring_FD_148636 | JGI IMG/M metagenome (GOLD analysis project Ga0206131, IMG submission 148636) | Pelagic subsurface seawater microbial communities from Kabeltonne, Helgoland, North Sea - Helgoland_Spring_Bloom_20160517_1 | ecosystem: Environmental > Aquatic > Marine > Epipelagic ...
GAGGACGCGGTGGAGGACGCGGTGGAGGTGGTGGAGGAGGTGGTGGAGGCGGCGGAGGATACTTTGGTCCTGGTGGAGGCGGCGGCGGACCAGATGACGACACTCCTGATTACTACGCGATAGGTGCACAATACGGGGGGTATTTTGGGCCTGGTGAATTCACCGAACCCGCTCACGCCAACCCCCAGGGGGGTGATATAGGTCATCTCGTACAATAATATTTACTTTCTATTTACTTTTCTATTTAACTAGATGGTGCGATTGGATCCTCGTCGTTGTCACTCCCACCAGAATCAGACGACAGGTCCACGTCATCCGAGTCCAGTTCGTCGTCCGATCCGCTCAGTGGTAGCTCTTCATTCTCGTCAGAGGAAATATCCATGTCGTCTGAGTCCGTTTCCTCGTCTTCTTCCTCGTCTCCGGTACTAAGAGTCTCCTCTTCAGAATCGCTACACTCGTACTCCTCTTCACTATCGTAGTTATCCGGGACCACAAAACCGTCTGTCATATCATACTCTTCCTTCTCGCGGGATTTGCCTCCGCCTGTGTCTGCGTCGCCTTCGCTTACTTCATCCGAGCTACGAATCGAAATAATATCGTCATCGTCTTCGTCCCAGTCACTGTCTACGGATTCGTCATCTTCTAAACGAATGTTTTCGTCTGGGACGTACAGGGGTTGTGGCGCTCTACGCTTCCTGGAAGACACACGTCTGGTGTCAGTGCCTTCTTGCTGCTCGGTGGAGTCGGCGGCGTTGTTGTTATCGGACATTATGATGTTTTTGTGTAATACTTTGCTTCTACTATAGGTTTTAGAAATTTACAGAATGTTAATTTTCTGGACGGAAAAAAATCTGGCATTGATTGCAAGAGAGTTGTAGTTGAGATGTGGGGGGCTCTGCTTATGGCTATTATTTGGACAGTCTTGCATGTTTATGGTACAAGTAAAGCCTTGCTGGCGCTCAGTTTCGAGAACACTGACACTGCATTCTTACCAAGAACGCTTATGGTGAGTTCGGTGCTTATATTCACAATGTCTGTAATGTACCCGAACCTCGCCTTCGCGGACGCTTTATTTTTTATGAATACGTACTTTCTTATGTACACGTCTTTATTTGCGATGTACATGACCCAGCAACCATTCTTTGCATCATTGGCGGTTCTTATGTGTTTCTTTGGGGTAGCACTGTCAATAAAAAACTCTATTGGTCCCCCTGTCCCGTCCAGTAGAACGTACACCCCGTTCTTATTGGGCATGACGGCTTTCGTGTTACTGACACTTTTCTACTTCGGTGGGGAAAGGCTGGATACGTACCTTGACGAAACAGTAAGAATCGAAGGTATAGACGACTCCAAGTTACCCTCTAGCATGCTTTCCGAAAAACCCAACATCTATGGTATAGAGGGGTTTGTACCGATTGTGATTGGTATATTCACATTCTACATAACAAGAGAAGCGTACCAACAGAAAAGGGAAAGGTACAACCTTAATGTCGCACCATCTGCTAGAGTGTACTAAATATTTTCAGTTTTGCCGATCAGTTGTTCCCATTGTTCCTCCGTAGCCTTCGCCTTCCCGTCGTACGGAAGTGCCCACCCCTCGGCGATAAGAACGTCGCCTATGCTCGTATCGTCTTCTGGTTCGTAGACGGTAGCAAGAACACGCCCGTACTTATCAAATCCGCCAAGTTCTGCGCGGACTTCCTTGTCCATGATCATCTCTCTGACTAGGTCCCTGGCAGCAATAGCGTGTGCTTTGAAGTGGGGACGCTTGTCTCTCATTTCGGCTGTGTCGATACCAACTATGCGACACGACCATTTATAAACCGGTGAGTCTTTGAATAGTGGTATGGGGAACTCCAGAGTCACGCTGTCTGCGTCGTAAACTTTGACAACTTTCCCCGTCACTTCGCATCCCTCCATGGTAAATCTTGGTGCACTCATTTTTCTTAGTATTAAACGCGATAAAAATTGGACTAACCTAACCCAAGGAATGACCAAACTACAGTCCAAGCTATATAACGTAGGTCCTCCGCGGTAACCGAATCAAGGACCCCGCCCCCTGGTTTCGACAATTCTTCGTCCCGGATATCTTGTGGGGTACGCGGATCTCCGGTAAAATGAAACTTAACGGTCCCATCTTTACAGAAACATGTCTGACCCGCTCTGTAATTCCCACTGCTGTTATCACAGATATCCATTTTTTCGTGCAGACATCCTGGATGGAAGTCTTCGGGTGTAGTATTCTGCCAATCCTTCTTGTACCAATTCACAAAATCGTCCCTATTTATCCTACCCATGTCGTATTCCGTCATCATATCCAATTCACCTGTACTGGGGTTAAAGTATTGGTCCTTGAAGGTTGCATCCCCTTTTAAAAATCCCCCGCCAATGACATAGTTCCATGACGTCTTGCTTCCGTGTTTATTGGCGCCGTCCCATATGGGCATCAGCGTAAACAAACCATTCTGTCCATTGAACCTGTATTGTCTGTCTTCGGTAAGTGCCGGCGGTCCTGGAAACACAGACGCACAGTAACCTTCGCCCGGGGTAATACCAAGCCCATTGTAATTTCTACTCCCATCCGGTGACAAGAAAGGCGTAATGGATCGCATTCGGTATTGTCCATTCTTGAGCGACTTCACGGTGGCCCTCTCTTCCGCGCTTAAGTTTTGAAAGGGTTCCAGGACAATGTCGTCCATGTGAAGAACTGCGGCGACATCGAAACTTTCCAAATTCTTCTCACCCGTCGAACTTGATATTACAAGATCCCGCAGAAGCTCGCTATCAACCCCGAGTTTCTTGAAGGAGACAAAATGTTCCTTGATTTTCGAAAACGAAAACATATCCTCTGTCTTCTTGAGCATCTTTCGAACATACATGCGCCTGTACATCATGAATTTCTTCTGGATTTTTTTACCCTCGTTGACATCGTGTTGGACATCTAGTGGGATAGTCGGGTTTTTACCTTCGACTCTACTGGGGTTAAAGTTTGTAGCAGAACGGTAAAACGACGGTCTAAAAACCATCTGTAATATACTCTTCCTGAACTGGTATGGAAAGGAACTCAAGTATACAGAAATCAACGAGTACCTTCCTTCTTGGAGCCACGCTTTCGTGCCTTGTGAGTTATGGCCTTGGCCTATCTCACCGCCAATCATGCGAATAATCGCATCATATTTGATGGAATTGTACGCAAACATGATAGCGTTTCTAGCAACAGTGGAAGGCCAACTATGACTTGAATTCTCCATGTCGTCGATGATTATATCCATGTCTTCATCGTCTTCCGCCCCGAACTCGACTTCACCGGTGCCCCATACCCATTTACACCAACTAAGCCAGTCGGTAGGTGTACAGAACCCATTACTCTGTAGAAACGATAGAGCGTCGTCGTAGTATTTGTAGTTGGCGTATACATTAGGAGGAGGAGAAGCGGACTTGATAGCGCCCTTGAAAATATTGTCCGGGACAACGAACAATGTCCCGCTTACTATTTTCGCGATTATAGACGGGAAACAGGCGGAGTTTGACGCATTTGTTATTTGACTTAGCGTATCGGATCCGGTATAGGCAGACGCGATAAAGGAGAAAAGCACAAAATACCCCGCGGCTTTAAACATCCAAGCCGAATGCACTCCGCTCCCTTTCTCGGTAGTAAACAGTAACGATCTCGCACTCGCTTCTGCCATCGCATTCGCAGACGTAAAATACAAGGACAACATCAAGGGCAATATCTTCGCAATCGCGTCTAGAAAGGTGAATTGTGACAACACGAATTTAAACGTATCCCCGACCATTCCAGCCGCTCCCCATAATACCTTCTCGAAAGCATTGCTCTTGTCGTAATCAAGTGCCTCCTTATTGCGCGCAAACATCGTGTCTACATACCAACTCATTTTACCGGCAATGTTCTCATTTGGGAGTTCACCGGTCCCCAAGGGAACTGTCCGGAGTGTACCATAATCTCTGAGCTCCTCCTCGTTCCCCTCAAACGTAGCAAGAGTGCACGGTTTTCTCAGAGGCATGTTTATCCGCCTTTTACGCATATCTACGACATCATCCATGTTGAAGGACTCGTCTGGTATTCCTATATCGTATGCCTCCGAGTATGCGGTATAGATGTACGAAAGCGTGGTACAGAAAAAGTTCAACAATACCATGGTCCCAAAAGTGGAACCAATGTCACAGAGCGCGGACATTGATCCATTTTTTGCGACTGTCTGTCCCTTGAGACTCGGTAAAAGTGTGGCTATGGCAATCCAAGGGAGATATGACACAACAAGCGACACTGCCGCCTTGATTCTAGCCCCCGTTCTCCACCCGCCCCTCTGGTAAAGAACCGCGTCGTCAAGTATAAAATAGGCCATGATGTACGCAGCTACACAAGCAAAAAGAGTGACAGTAATGAACCAGCTGTAGTCCACATCGATAACTTTAACTTTTCTGGCACGTCCTGTTCCCACCTTACCAGCCTCGGGCTGTGATTGGAGTAGTGCGGCCTTTTTAGAGCGCCGTAACAGCGCCTGCATTTCTTCAATATGCCCAACATTCATTGTAGCCATTCTCTGTAACAAAAACACACTTCTCATTGATAAGAACAGAGAAATTTAATTTGTTGATTCCTTTAAACATGTTTATTTCAAATTCGCGTCATTCTTCCCTGTGGTGACAATTTTTTGATGTACATACATGTATGCATGTACATGTGTGTATGCATTAATAGGGGAGCATCAAAATCGTATCAAAACATCAAAAATTTAAACACGTTTTCATTTTTTCTTCTTGAGACATTTAGTGTTCGCGGCACTTAGAATGATAGCGAGCTTCTTCTTCTTGGGGTATTTTTTGTCTTGGTACTTGTCGAAGCCCTTAGATACCGCCTTCTTGAAGCATTCCTTTTCGCTTGGTGTTTTTGGTTTGGGGTAAGGTTTCCTTTTTGTGACGGCCTTGGATTTTGTTGTCTTCGCCATCCGGTATTAACAAACTACATAGATTTTTAGCCCGTTTACAGGTCCTTGGAGAGGATCTCGAGAGCACCACAGAATACGATGAAAATGAACGGGGTTTCCGGGCCGACCGACCATTCGCGGACAACATGGAGAAACCCATCAATGATCATGAATGTAGCTAATGCTTGCATAGCCTTGTTCTCTGAACTAAAAAGGGTCATACCGATGAACATCAGCACGGGAGAGACGATCGCGGCACGTCCCATCCCGTCGCGATTAAATAATCCATATGACACCATAAAACCCAACGAGACGGCCGCCACTGCCTGTTGGAGGTTTACATCGTGTAACATTGTCATATTGATGACCCCAGTTACTACCGTGAAGTAGGCTAGCGTTCTAAAAATACTGGCATAGATCGAGATTGGTTCGAAGTAGGCCATGTAATTAGAAAGCACGACCAGGCCGGCAATGGATATGAGGTCCACCATGCTCTGGTTAGAACTCATTTCATTTTCTAGTGGGGCATTCGCTATGTACGATCCCAGTATAAACAATATCGTTGCTCCTGTCCTAATATTGGACTCTGTCATATGCGTCGCGACCTGCGTTGTGGTCATCGTAGTCCAACCTATGATACAATTATAAAAATCTTGAGTGTTAAATAAATAACCCATGCCATCCGAAAAGCTCGCTATTTCCCCCAAAGAATGGGGACCGAAGATGTGGTACTCGATCCACTGTATAGCGAAGTTTTATCCATGCAAACCCACCGAGAAGAAGAAGAGGTCCGCCTTGAGGTTCTTCGAATCCTTGGAAGACATGCTACCGTGTAAGAAGTGCAGGGAGAATTACGCGGCCTACATAAATGACCACCCCCCGGCTCTGAGTTCCAGGACAGCCCTGACGAGATGGACGTGGAATTTACACGACAGTGTGAATCAGCAACTGGGCAAGAAAAGCACCCCCTTCAAGGAAGCTTATCGGTGTTAGTCGATCTTCAGTGCCTTCCGTATCCGTTTGACCTTGACACTTTATTTTTTGTTTCGTTTATTCATTTTCTTTTTATACCATAAAACCGCGGCGACTATTAAACAGAGTATTGCGACGGTGATAAGTTTTGCATTCCTGTGCGTTTTGATCTTCGTGCATCTCCCAGCGACATTACCGGTGCGCGCTACACGTTTTACTATAGTCTTCTTGTCATTTTTCGGGACCATGAAATCATTCCCATATTTCTCCTTCAGGCGGCTTTCGGGCTCGTGCGGGATATTCACTGAAAACCCCCACTTGGCAACCCCAAACTCTTGTGTAGGGAAAATGGTTTTTACCTTCGTATCGTCACTCGAAGTCCATAAGGATTGCAGAGTTCCGTCGTCTTTCTCCTCGAAGAAGAATAAATCCAGTAGAGCCTTGTTGTCTGCTGCTTTAGGCCGGATTTTGTAAAGTGCGTTCTCCACACACCTTTCACTGGCGGTGTCCGTGGATGCCGTGTAAAGTCCATTGGGGTCATCATTCACTTCTTTGAAATATGCCATGATCTTGTCGTGTTCAGACATCGTCGCGCAGATATCAAGGTCGTCGTCACCTTTTATCATGCCCCCTTCTCTTACTACTCCTAGTAGTCCTCCAAAGTCCAACCAGTAGTCAATCCCCTTGTTTTTCAGGCCACTCGTAATAAATTTTAAGAGGTCCGTGTTATCTTTTTGGCATTTGCCATCGTGACATTCCTCTTCTCCCATTTTCTTCTTGCTCTGTACACAGAACTTTTTCCTGGTATGAAAGTAGGACGATGAAAACTATAATCACCTTTGGTACATTTGATTTATTCCACGAAGGGCATCTCGGTATTCTCAGAAGGGCATCAGAGATGGGCGATCGCTTGGTTGTGGGGGTATCCTCGGACGCCTTCAATTTGCACAAGAAGCAGAGGTTACCCGTTATCTCCCAGAACAACAGAATGGATATAGTTGGGGCCATTCGGTATGTCGATGAAGTATTCCTTGAGGAATCGATGGAGCTAAAACAATTTTACGTTGAAAAGTACAAGGCCGATGTTTTGGTCATGGGCGACGACTGGAAGGGTGAATTTTATATGGAGGGGTGTGAGACGGTATACCTTCCAAGAACAGAGGGTGTATCCACGACTGGTATAATTGGTAAAATTGTGAAATAATTAGTTAGTTTCCGTTACGTGCCTTCTTCTTGGCCGCCCGCAGTCGTTCGTACTGTTCAAGACGCTGCAGTTTCTTGGTGATCTCATCCACGGTTAAGCCATTCTCCATCCCTGCTTGCTGCATTACACTTTCGTCGTCCCCGCCGGCCATGTTCTGCATAATATTTCCGGCCATGCCAGGACGAAGGTCTTGTTGACCACCCATCATTCCCCTAATGAGATCTCCGAGGGGGTTCTCCTCCCCGTCGGTGGACTTGAGCACCTGGTTCAGCGATTTGACAACCTCCGGCATGGCAGAGGTAAAACCCTTCACGAGTGTATTAATATCCGGTTTCTTTGCTTCTGTTGCGGGGGTAGCCACAGGCCTCTCGCCGGGTGCGGGCATGTGTTTAGGAGCGGTCATGTGGGTGTTTGCGGGCGCCTGGGTGCCGGTTGCATACTGCGCGGAAATACTGGTGAGCGTGGTGATGAACAACCAGATATTGGTCGCGGTCTCCTCGTCATGGGGTTCTTCCGGGAGCAGGATTTGTCTGATGTCAACTTTCTTGAGCATGTCCACATCCGACTTCTCGAACGCCTCCACAACCGCCTGAGCGTCACGGGAGAAAATCGCGTCTTTGGCCTCCTTTGTGGCGTCATGCCATCCAGAAGCCAGCATGCTGTCGATCATACCATTAGCCGGTACGGTTGAAAGCATTGCGCTCGTTTCCTTTACACCTTGGTGGTCCGGAAAGCATACTTCGAGTCCCTGGAGGAACTCTACGAGGGTGCGGTGGAAAAGAAGGTCGCCCATTATATCTATGTGTTTTTGCTGTAACTTTGCTCTACGATTAGGAACAGAGTAATTTTTCGTAATTTTTTTTATGTGTGTTTTAGAAGCGTATAAAGGGTTGTTTTTAAGTAAAATGGATCACACTAATCATATCAAGGAAAAACTTAAGGCGATGGAAGGTAATAAGCGGTCAGACGCGATCGACCGGATGAGATCCCACTTGAAGGGGAAGTTGGACATCCTCGACAGCACCGCACTGAATAAGAATGTGGATCAGGATGTGCTCTTCGAGAAATTTGACGAGATGCGGTTCGTGGACTGGTTGGCGGACAAGGACGGTCGCGCACACGAGGAAGAGGTTCACTACCTCTATGTTTCGTCCGATTCGCGCGATAAGACCAGGTGGCCTTCGCCCGCAGAATACAATATCGGGATCGACGGCGAACTGACAAACATTATTCGGTGTGACCTTATCCAGTATTCATTCCCCAAGACGGAGCCCGTTGTGAACTCTTCCAACAACACACTGAGTTTTTCGTTGTCACCGTACGCTTCGATTTCCGAGATCACGATCCCCGTCGGGAATTACACCGGTGCTACGCTTGCCCTGGAGCTCATGATGAAAATGAACTCAGAACTCTTCTCTATCGAGCTCCTGGCAGGCACCCACTACTTGGACTCTGAAGGGTATGTTCGCGTGCTCGCAGACCAATCATACACTGCATCTAATCAGTTTCGTGTGGTGTACTCCGCGTCTGACAACAAGTTTGTATTCCAGTTACTCGAGGCCACCGGGTTCAAAGTTGATCCGGCACAGGCATGGGCACTATACATAGAGCCCAAAGCAGGGGCCCTTACTACCACCAAACCAAGTGACATTTTCGAGCTCCTTGGGTTCAACCGCGACCAGGTGGCCCAGGATGCAACATACGATGTCGGGAGTGGGAAGTACCAACTCTTTAGCGATACCACGTACGTGAATTTCGGCGCCGCTGCGAGTGCCGATACAAGGGTCGCGTTTTCCCTGAGCAGTAGTCAGGCATCGGTCCTGGAAAACCCCACCGCACTCGTAATCGATATCGAGCAACTGAACAACAACGATGTAAGTCAGACGATCGCGTCTTCGTCCAGTTTCAGCACTAGCTCCTGTATGGGTGTATTGTTTTCGGATGGCGATACCACGCGTCGTTTCGAGGACTCGTCGCTTTCTTTGCCCATCCAGAAATACTATAGGTCAGGAAAGGCGCGCATCAATAACCTCAACATCCGTCTAAGAAAATCCGACGGAAGCCTTTTCAATTTCGGTTACGCCGAACATTACTTCACGCTAAAGTTTGTGATGAAGAGGACCCAGCCCCTCAAACCTGTATTTGCTCGCTAATCAAACAATTGTTATTAGCTAAATATCTATTTTCTTTTCCAGATTCAGATGACTTCGTACATAGAGAAACGGGGGCGGAAGACCTTTCTTGTGACGCCGGCCAAGTTAGCAAGTGGGTCCTTGACTGCGGGCCAGTCACTGAGGGCCAAGAGGAAAAGGCTCACCCCCGCGGAGGTACTAATCGCCGAGGCCGAAATCAACAAAAAGGACGAACACGAGGAAAGAGCACACCACAAGGAGGGACTTAAAAAGAAACTGGTCTATGCCGGATTTAAAAAAATCTAGGTTGGAAGACAGAGAATGTTGCCTAATTAAAAACAGGATAATTTTATGAAAACGTACAGTAACTAGATATGTTACACTTCCTCCGCAGATCTACAAGTAGATACATAGACAGACGCAATCGATTGGCTGAAACCACTTACGCACTCACGTCAGAACACGTACAACCTACGATGCCCATTGTAATTGGTCTTCATGGACCCGCTGGTGTTGGAAAGGACACCATTGCCGACTACATGGTAAGGTCATGGGGGTTTCAAAAAGTCTCATTTGCTGGTCCATTGAAGCGCGGAGTGTCTGAACTATTCGGCATCCCTATGGAAGACATGGAAGACCGTGTCGCCAAGGAACGAACGATTGAAACATGGGATAAAAGCCCACGCGAACTGAACCAATGGTTGGGAACAGAGGTCATGCGTAACCAGTTCATGACCGATTTCTTTTTGCGTCGTATGGACAAGAGTATACTGGATGCAGGGGACCGTATTGTTGTGTCCGATGTCCGGTTCGATAACGAGGCCGAATATATACTGAATAAGTGCTGTGGTTTTGTCTGGAAAGTAAACGCTTTTTCCAGGGGGCAGATGTCCGAATCAACCAAGCAACACTCCACCGAAAAACCGATACGCGATTCACTGATTAACCAATCGGTGGACAACACTGCAGACCTGGACTTCACCTTCAAGCAGGTAGATAACCACCTCCAGGATGTATTACCACTTACATTGGTATAATACAATAAATATGGGAATTATTAATAAACAGCAAGATGAAAAAAAGAAAAGCATAATTCGTGTAGTGGTTATTATTGCAGTGTTTTTTGCCTTCGTCTTAGGCGCACTTTACATGTCGGGGTACATTGGCAAAAGAGGAGCTTCTCCTCCCACTCCAGGTACCCCCGCGCCCACACCACCAGCACCCGCACCGCCAGCACCCACACCACCAGCCACTGGAAAATGCAGCAAGATGAGTGGCAGTATCGGGAATGGTCCTAGGTTCTCCGGCGATAGAACAAAATGCTACGAATCCCCGGATTGTGACTACAATGATGACACCTTCCAGTGTTTCGATGCTAAGGGAGCGTCACCCAACCACAACAAACACCATTGTCAGTTGGTCGCACATGACTATCTACTTTCAAATAAAAATGGCCGGAGCCCCTTCTGATTTTGTATGGGTGACGAACCGGAAGCGCGTGATCATGCTCATGGTGGTCTTCATAGCATCCATGAGTCTGCCTTACTTTAGGTTCTTCAAGGAGCTTCTCCCCAAGACACACCCTGCCATTGTTGCACTATAACACATGCAAGGAAACGATAGAGGAGTGTGAAGTGTGAATAAAAATCTAATGCATACTTATTAAAATGAATGGCATTCAAAAGTTCTACATTGTCTTGTTATTGTTTACAATTAGTGTAATGGGGTTGCTGGCGGTTGTATCCACACAAATAGAGAACACCACAATAAAATACGCTCTGGTAGGCGTGCTCGTGATAGCCTATGTTGCAGTTACATATCGTTACTTTTTCCGTAAAGGCGCATCGATTGCTACTATGCATGGTCTGGGGATGGGACGAGAGAGTTTTGAATATTACCAAACCCTCTTGAGACAAAAAAAACCTCGTGTACTACTAGACGCCACACAAGAATTCAAAGAGGCTAGGGATGATATACTATTAGAATTAGGAGAAGAAGAATTAGGAAAAGCTTCAATTGATGAAATATCGATTAGACTCAAAAAACCGAAGAAGGAAATAAAACGCATCTCAAAATTTGCCTCGTTAGATTCTAATTCACTCAAATCCGAGTCAAAAGACATCTTCGTGCACGCCAAAAACAACGAGACATTTATAAAGGTGTTAGTTGGCCTTTTGGTGGTACTCGTAGTGGGTGGAGGAGCCGCAGCCGCAGCAAGTTAAGATTGTTGCTTATGCTGATCGAGGTTGTGTCTGGTCGGAAGCTAAAAAACTATGTGTCAGTGTAAAATAATTACTTTCCTCTTTTCTTCTTTCTGCCTATGAATGACCAAGCAATTAGAATAAGGATCAAACCTCCTACACCAACACCTATTTTGATATTCCGTACCTGTTCTTCCGTCATTGTGTCGTCATCCTCGGGAGGTGTGGGAGTCGGCGTGGGCGTCGGTGTGGGGACCGGACTGGGCGGACCCGTGGGTGGCGGTGTAGGCGTCAGTGTGGGAGGAGCCGGGGGGGTTGCGCCGCCATTATATGGTGTGAGGCACATATCCCTGACATTTCTGCGCATGTAACTACAGAGTTGCATCCCGGTTTCTTCGTCGAAACGCATATCCCCATTAATGTACCCGGTCTTGTACCCCATGATTCCGGGAGTATCAATTTGCTTGGGATGGGGAGCACCGCAGATGTGCCCGAGCTCATGGGCGAATACGTATACATCCTTCATAAGCTTTTTCTCTGATGTGTACAACGCCATTGCCCCCTTCTGGTATCCACGGCCGCACGCCTGTCCGACGTATGCAACTCCTCTTATGGTCCTGTGTAGATACCCAGAAGAGCACCCCGCAAGAAGGATGTTGGCATTTGCGCTGAGTTCCGAGGGGATCCGAGCCATTGTCCAGGCGTCCAACCGCGTTGATGTACCACACGTTTCCGTGAAACAACTAGCCTCTGGTCCTAGATTCACAATGTCTTGCTTGGTTCCTATAGCCTTGATTTGTAAAATGATATTGAACTGGAACTCGTAAATTGCTATGGTGTGTGCCATGACCGTTTCCGCCTTCTCTACTGTCGCTTCATATGACCCCATAATAGCTATCATATCGTCTGTAAGAAAGAGGGTTACCGTCATAGAGTGTGGAACAGAATCGCCCGCGTAACATACGTCTCCCTTAGAATGAAAAACGAGTTCTTCTCCTAATTTCGATACCAGGCCGGCACCGATGGCTATATTCGGTGAAGCCGAAGTGTCGGTTCCGCATATGGAATGATCCTCTTCGGCCGTATTAAAGTCGTCAAGTCCCATCTCTTCCCCCTTTATGTCAAATGCCCTTACAGCTCCACCGGGTTCACGTATAAACCTCGTACTGGTCCCATTCCTGTTGGTTACAAGTGATTCAAAACCATTTGTGCCCACTCGTTGTTGGATCTTAATCCTCGGTTGTCTCCCGTCCACGTAGAGACGTCTCGATATATCCAGCATGTTATTATACTTATAGGAATCCCATTTTTCTTTGGGTGTTACAATGTTAACATAAAATGAGGGCAGTAGTTGGACAATACAACCTCGTCGTTACCGGATGCGCTGATATTGACTTTGTCTTTGCAACTGTCCATAAGCGTGCCGAACCCGATTTTACCACTGCCGCTCATTGCGTATGATACAATCGAGCCCTGGGATACCGGTGTGGAAGTGTTCAAAACCACTTCGTTTTTGCCAATTTCTACTGAAGTGATTGTTACACCAGAAATGTTAAATCCATGGTTCTGGACCGAGCGGTATGTAGCTTCCTTCAGGGGTGGTGACGGTACGCTGAACTTAACAGTGACCTTGTTTCCAGACGCGGCAACGCCTTGAGGGGTGATCAAAGGCGGTCGTTTCCCACGACGTCTGGCATCTAGACCCCGGGCAAAGTACGCTCCTATAATCCCAGACGAACGGGGTGAAAGATGGATTCCGTCGGACGCCAACTGGAGAAAGTAGATCGGTGATACCATATGTAACATTCCTTCGTTGTGCATATCGAGCTGTGTCTGGGGAATCACGCTACCATCGGACGACCCGTATGAGGTCTGATATGACAAAATTGCAGGGGGTGTATTTTCTGGCGAATCCGGTGGTAATGAGCTTGCCCCCTTTGCAACTTTGTCTATGTCATCGGTCATCACCTTGAAGAGTCGCTTGTATTCGGCTGGGGTGGTACCGGTTTTCCAGTCACGTTCGCCCTGTAACCAACACATTGCCACCTGCTTCACGGACTTGGCATTCGGAAACTTCTCCTTTGCACCCTTAAGAATCAGTTCTATCCTTTCCTTGGACCTTTCGTAATTCATGGTCCCGGGTGAAAGTTCTTTAAGGGACTGACTACCGACCCCGAAAGCACCGGCAATGATAACACGGTTCTCTTGGCTTTTCATGTATTTGCGGAAGTACACGTTCGCCATTCCCGACGCGGGGGTTTCACCTTCTTTCCCCCTATTCTGCTCGATACACGGCGCTAATGGGAGCTGGCTTCCGCCGGGCCCGCCACTCAACGACAAGACATTCTCGGGATTTTCTTGTGTGGAGGATAAAATGGGTTTTCCGTTCACGCCAACAGCTAAGGACTGGCCGTAAAACACCACTAGTTCGACTGTGGGATCATCTCCAGGTTTACCGATCCCGGGGTCCTTGTCTCCTCCGATATGATCTATTACATTCCCAATCCCCCCTCCTACTGCCTTTGCACCCCTGTATGCGACATAGCACAAACCCAGGAAGAGTAGAAATCCTAATATTAGGATAGCGATATTCAGAATGCCATCTGTACTGATCGGGTCCTTCTGCACGATATCCACGCGTTTCGTGGTTTCTTCCAATGTAGCATCGACGCCATCCGATACGACCTCCTTTGTAGATGCAGCTAGCTTTTTCGCTCTTGTGTGTAAATGTTGCAGTGATGGCATTTCCAAACTACCGGTCGCTATCTAAAGTATAAGAGATAAAATAATTATGTATGCATCATGTAAAACAGAGTACGATGCCGGTAATCAAGAAAGGAGAACTTGCCCCTCCCGTGGAGAAACAACATGGAGTCTTCGTCCGTAAGGGGGAACTGGGTGCACCCAGAACCGAGAAATCTCAAGGGTACGAACCCGAAGACGGTGGCGACTTGAAAAAGTTTAAGCCACGGACCGTAAGAAAGTGACGGATTATAAAATGCGTTAAATACTATGAATAATTTTCTATTGAAATGGTTAGAAGTAATGAGTACATTATTGCCTACTGGTAATAAGGATTTTGGGTTCAAGGATGGGAGGGTTCAGGATGTGCGAAAAGCCCCTTCTCCCTCCGAGAAAAAGAAGTTGACCAGTGACATGGTGAAAGTCAGGACTAACAGGAATAACCTGAAGATCCAAGATATCAAAAAACTTCAGGCACTTCTGATGTCACGAGACAAAGAGAATTTTAATCCAGATGGGTCTTTCACCGCTAAAGGTAAGGAGCGTAACGACCAGTTTAATGCCATGTTGGCCCTTCGAAGGAAACACCTGCTTAAGACATTGTGGGTATACATTTTTGTCTTCCCGTTTCTCCTTGTTGCTGCCGCGCTGGTCGCCATTGGTCTGATACGCTTGATCGACCCCGCACTATTTGACAAGATAATGGGCTACTTGGGGATCAAGACGTCCGATGGGTCACCCACGCCACCTGGAACCACACCGCCTGGAACCACACCGCCTGGAACCACACCGCCTGGGACCACACCGCCTGGAACCACACCAGGAGGGACCACGCCGCCTGGAACCACGCCAGGAGGGACCACACCAGGGGACACGGAAGACGAGAGTTATCTAGTGGACATTATCCTGTACATGTCGGCTTACACGATATTATTCCCCTTCTTCTACGCCGCCTCCAAGAAGGGGGCACAGAAGTTCTTGTGGGCCAGGACCGATGCCGTGGAACACGGTTTCGATTACAAAACGCTGGTCTTTCCGCTCTCTTATATCGGTCTGGGATGTGGGCTATGGTACTTCCTTTGTAACAATGTATGGGTTTACGGGGAGTTGTCAAACCCTCCCGATATGAGTATTCAGGGAGGAGGGTATGGGTACATGATTGGGATAACTGCTGTCTGGGTGTTTTTGATGAGGAATGTGTTCACTCCGTATTCCAAGGAACCGGTATCGTCGGATATCCCATTCGAGCTTGGAAGGGTTGGCACAGAAATAGAACTACAACCGGTGCAATCTGAAGATATACTGGGACCAAACCTGATTGGTATGATGCAACTGGGTAAAATCGATAAGGATCTGGTTAAGGCGTATACCGATACCACCGATCTCCGAAAAGAGATTATCCAGATCGCATCGGACCAGACATCTCTGGGTAATATCAGTAATATCACAAAACTCCCACTCGGCGCCCTGGGGAAGAACACGGAAGATCTACAGGAGGTCAAGGCCAAGATCAAGAGTATCCATGACCGGACAGTAAAACTCACCAAGGACCATGATGCTCATTTAGTATGGTTCAAGGAAAATAAGGACAGGGCACACCCTAACCACATGAAACAGGCCGTAGAAGATTTAAATGGTATCAGGGAGGAACTCGTGGGTCTTCCGTCTTTATTGGAAGAGACTGAGGTGAAACAGGCCGGTCTTATTTCAGAGCGCGGGCTTATTGTGACACATCACCGGCGCCTGGCCAAACAGAGAGAGGAAGCCCGGAAAACTGCCCGGGCTACTTCGGAAAAGCCGTGGTTTCACCGGGTCCGCGAGGGTTTCAAAACCCGTCTCAAGAAAATGAAAGGTCACGAACCCACCGCGGCAATCTCCGACGCCGCTTCGGAGACTATCGCTAATGAGCTCGCGGAGTACGTCAAGGAATTCAAGCACCCTCCTGAAAACGAGACGCCTTCCCATGCCCTGCACATCCTTGCGAACCTGCATTTGTTGTCGAATAAGGGGAACTGGGATAAGGTCATCGAAGTCGGGAACAGCCGGCGAAAAGACCTTGGTTTACCTCCTAATCCGGTTGAGGGAGAACGACGCAAGATCAAGGGTGTGGTCCGGTGGCTGACGAAACACCAAATGGATTTCGGGGTCACTGCAAAAGAGTACAAGTCGCACCAGGCCGCGGCCATGGCTGATATCAGTCACGCCCTTAATTCCGTCTACGATTCAGAGGAGGCAATCCAGAAACGGCTCGTAGATATGAAGGATTACGTGGAGAAAGCGGCCGACGGCAGCTGGAAATTCAAGCATGGTATCGACAAGGAAGCCGCCGAACACAAGAGACGGGTCAACGATATCCTGAAATTGGTGGGCAATTCCCATACGCGGTCCAAGGCAATCTTCGACCAGTACCACGCGAGAGGCATGGCCGTCATCGACCCCGGGTACAAACGCGAAGACAGTAATGAACAGCGCGCCAGGATAAAGGAGGCCATAAAGAGACAGGAAGAGGTGTTTGCAGACCCCACGAAGGAGCGAAGTGGTGATTTATTCAAGGATCTCGGGGCAAGTTTCGGTGGTCTACTAAATACCGAAGACCAAAAAACGATGATGAACTCCCTTCATTATTACCATACGGGTATAGAAGCGGCCCTTGAAAACGGTAACGGTAGTCTCCTGGGGGATATCCAGGAGCAGATCAGGGCCGATATGCACAACCTCGTCAAACACAAGACGACCCTGTACATTTCCAGCGCGGAGAAAATGGACCAAATGGCGGAATCGTTCGCCAGATTTGATCTGCGATTGGACGATCCTGGGCTCCAGGAAGCCTTCAATAGCACACTCACACCAGGCGATATGGACATTCTCAGGGTTAAAGTGGTCGGTAAAATGAAAAAGAACCCGAGAACGAACAACAAGGAAACCATGGAGAAAGTCGAACAATGGCTCAAACCCAAAGGAGAAGGGGGTGGTGGTGGCCTCTTCGAGAATTTCACCAAGTACTTCAGCAATACCGACAGTGTTGTAGACGATCTTATGGACAGTGGTGAAAGCGACGCAAATCAGTTCGCCCTTGATAGTCTCAGTGAAATTGCAAGGAATAAGGAACAGCAGGTCGCCACGAACGCCTTGATAGAGAGTATTGGCGGTATGGCGTCTCACGCGGATGTCACGGTGAATCTCATACGGACATACAGCAGTCTTCTCGGAGACGAGTATTCGGGGATGCACAATGTCTTCACGAGTAAACGACTGTGCCGGTACGACGAGAAGGGTATGGCCATCATGAGTACCCGGCAACTGGTGGAATCCCAGGCCCGACAGTTCACGGATGAAATGACCGAAGTGGAAAGGGTTCTCAGCCGTGGCGGGGATATCGCCGGGCACTTCAAGGGCAAAGTGGCGTCTTCGGGTAGGATAATGTTCACCCATTCCAAGGATGCGGTGAAAACGGCATGGGAAAACAGGGAAGAGGTGGCCGCCGCCGCAAAGACCATCGGTAAACAAAATGCTAAGGCGTACGGGATATCAACCGGTGCCGGTTTGATAGGTCGTATCGGTTTGGTGGGTCTTGCTATGCACCAAGCGCATTCCAATGGTGCCACAAAGGTCAACATTTCTAGGGATAACGCCAATGCCACGAACGCCACACCGGGAGGACTGGCGGCGGCGATAGAATACATGGCGAGCAGTCCCACGCGCGACCCGTCTGTGGCCGCAATGACCCCGGCACATGTACTGGCTACCCACGTATTCCGTGGGGCTTCGATTGCCGGAACGGACCCGAGTGTATACCGAGCCCTTCGAAACTTCGACCACGCCGACCTTGCCACTTACCAGGAGGTGATCGATGCTCAACCATCGACGCCAGAACATGAAGAAGCCATCAAGAAATTCCGCGAACTCCGCAAGAACTGGTTGGAAAGAGGACAGTTTGGAGGCGGGTTCATAGGTGCATTCAGCGGCGGTGTGGGGTTTGGAGTGAGGGTCACCACCGCCTCTAAAGCAATGGAGGTGTTCAATACGATAGGACCGGGAATCGCGACGAGGAGTGGGGTGCCCATGCAAGTTATGCATGCCTACAAGGCTCAGGCTGGGTTTTTGAGCGGGGCGAAGACGGCACTACAGGGGTTACAAGCTTTGGACGCGGCGAGTTTTGCTTGTAACGGTCTAGTGGTAGAATACCTGGTCACCCCAGCTATGACCGCGGCGTTAGGGGAGGGACGGGAGGAGATGCTTGCGAATGCCGCATTATTATGCAGAATGGCTGTGACCGCGCAAACATACTCGAATCCGTACACTGGTACCCTCGGCTTAATCGGCAAAGCCGCCACTTTTCTTGAATTTCTAGTAGACGGTGCAAGCGGAGCATACCAATTGCATTACTTTAACAATGAGCAAGCGGCGATTGTGAGCGAGCAGCAAATGCTGGAGCATGCCCTGAGCCGAGAGGAAATGATCGTGAAAATGGACACCCACATCATGGAAACGCTCATGAAATCGGCAGATCCGGGTAGTGAGATCGAGGCGCTCATGGCGGACAGCGACAAGCACGACATGTTACAGCGCGCGGGCATTTCCCCCGTCAGCGATACAATCAAGGCCCTTTCTGGGGCTATTGTGAACATCCGCAATGCGACCGCGAAGAATATCGATATAGAGCCGTTAGTGACTAAGTTCGAGAAGGGTATAGAGGGGGCCCTGGATATCGGAGAAGAACGGATCCGCGAGCTCGAACCGGCCGAGATAGGGGACGTCGACGACCGCTTGGCCGTCGAATTGGAGGCGAAGGGGTTACTGAAGGGGCATAGTTACAGCGCCATCAAGGACCGGATCTACGACGCCATGGAGGGCAACAGCGAGCTTTCGAAGGTCTACGCCGTTCTCGAACAGGACCTCACGGAGACCGACCATTTGACCCTGGCAGATGCGCGCGCTAGGCTGGTGGGCCTCAGCTCTCTCGGGCATGCCCTCCTGAAGGACCTGCATACCGCCACGAAGGAGGCGAAGAAACAGGTCGACACGGACGTTGTCTCTATCAAGGGGTACGTCAGGGTCCCGCTCAAGGACGGCGGGTACGAGGTCTGGAAGGCGTCGGACCTGAAGTACTATTACGCGGTGAAACACGTCGAGGATACCGGTATGGAGATAATGCAGGACCTCACGGAGCAGGTTCTCGGGACCCGGGATCAGATGGTTGCGTTCCTCATGCGGGTCCATGATATGCCCAAGCACAAGGCGGAGAACATCGTCAACTTCACGACCGAGGACATGGCCCACAAACTGACGGACATGGCTTCCGGTGTGAAACGCGACGCCAGGCAAGTCCTGGAAACGATCGAAGAGGGTTTTGAGGGATGAAAGTAAGAAACCGCAAAATCAACGCAAAACAAACGCAAAATTAACACAAATTTATGCAAAAACTACAAAAAACTACAAAAAATCCACAAAAATCCACAAAAATTAACAAAAACCCCCACAAAACGCCTGAAACCACCCTGTTCATACCCCGCATAAGATCGGTGTATGCCCAGCGTGTGCCCGGCGTGGGCCCCACGGACCCCGAATTCGTAAATTATCAATCGTTTAACACATAAAATTGTTGTTTATTAATCCTCGCGGTCGACACAGGTTCCGTTTATCCATGAACAGTTACCCGCGTTGTACTCGCACATGTTCCTTTTGGACTTCGTGTCGAAATGAGAACACGGGACACTCCCCCCTTTGATGTCTCGGGCCATTCTGTTGGTATAATATAGGCGGTTAGTGCATATGTTGCCCTTTTGCGTGACCCCGGTAAGTGGATTTGTATTACCATCCCGAACCAACATGCAGTTGGTGTTACCCTGACAAAGAGCAGCTCCATTTGCGGGGTCGGCAGTGCACGTGCGGGTTACAACATCTGGAGTAGGGGTTGGCGGAGTGGGGGTTGGCGGAGTGGGGGTTGGCGGAATGGGGGGTGGCGGAGTGTTGCCAGGGGTGTTGCCAGGGGTGTTGCCAGGGGTGTTGCCGGGGGTGTTGCCGGGGGTGTTGCCAGGAGTGGTGCCAGGGGTAGTCCCGGTCTTTAATTCATTATAAACCAAGTAGCCGATAATAGATATTAAAAGAAACACAATAACAGCTAGAGCGATTTTTATCTTCTTGTCTATTTTTTTGCCGGCCATGTTCGTAATGACAATAGCCTAGATTTTTATTCGTCGAGCTGTTGTACAGTAAATGCGCGTGAGGATCGCTGCCACCCACTACCACCAGGGATATTGGAGTCATTGTACCCTAACTCTAACAATTTAGCATCAAGTTGATTGCTCATATCTTGGATAGCGTCGGCATATTCAGGATTTCTGTGCTCGTTCTTGCGTTGTTCAGGGTCATTTTGTCTGTCATAGAAATCGATTTGGTAATTCCCCTTTTTGTTTACGCGACAGTAAGTATACCGCCTACCTCTGAGCCCACACTGGTACGGGTCATTTTGGTAGTAGCCGAAAAACTGAGTATCTGTGTGCCATTTGTCCTCTCCGCCGTAACATATAGATTTCATGCTTTTCCCTTGCATAGCATCGGGTATACTAACACCACACATGTCGAGTATTGTTGGCCCCTCGTCCACGTTCTGGACCATCGAGTTCGATACAAGACCGCGTGGGATTTTGCCCTTGTGATTGAAAATCAATGGGATCATCATGGTGGGGTCTAGAACTGTGCGTTTTCCATGCAAACCATGTTCCCCTAGAAAGTATCCCTGATCAGTCGTGTAAACAATGATTGTGTTCTCCATCATCCCATTTTCCTCTAAATATTTGACAATCCTTCCTACACCATCGTCCATGGCTTTCACGCTTCGAATCATTTTCAACGCGTAATGTTCATATCGCTGTTGAAGGTCATTTTCGTTGTTGTCACGTGGTACGCGACCTGTACGTTTATCTTTATCGATGTAGTCCTTCTTGTAAGCACCACTTTCAAGAAATAGGTGTTCATACAATCTGCCTGTTATAAAGGAACCGGACTCACACGCGGTTTTTCCACACCCAGTAACTTTATCGAGCAGGCTTTTGGGGTCGTGGAAATCACGCAAATCCGATTTGTAGTTTAGATACCGATCCGGATACTCCATTGACGAGTGCATTTGTTTGTAGTTGAGTGATATTGCGAATGGTTTACTAGGATCCCGCTTGGTTTCCAACCAGTCAAGCATCATATCCGTATAAACGTCAGAGCTGAATCCACCCGGATGAGAAACACTCGTTGTTTCCCTGCCGCGCATGTGTACACGCATGTGGGGATCAAACCACTCTCCTTGGTTGTTTGCTTTACCGGTAACGCCGGTAATAGCACTGAATCCAGGAAATACAGTTTCTGGTTGGTTGTCAAGATGCCATTTTCCTATGACTGCTGTATCATAACCCGAGTCATCCAATATTTTGGGCCAGCTGTTCTGAGGGTCCCTCATAGCCTTGCCCAACATGAAAACACCATGTCTGTTTGTAAACTGTCCAGAATAAGCAGCTGCACGCCCGGGAGAGCAGATGGAATTCTCAGCAGCACATTCTTTGAAATAAATGCCTTCTTTTCCTAGATTGTCTATGTTCGGTGTTTCCATTACATCCTTGAGCCTGTCCGCATACAACCCAACAGCACCCCTTGAATGGTCATCGGACAAAAAGTAAACAACATTAGGGCGAACCATTGTATGATAAGTAATTATATAAAAGGGCAAACATTTTTTATTTCGACCAGTGCGTGTACCAATACACTCCTGCCAAAATACACAAAAGCAATACGACCAAAAAAGCAATAAGCAAAGTATTAGAAGCGGGTTCCGTTACAACACTAGGGGGTGTGATACCGCCTCCTCCAGGGGGTGTCGTGCCGTCTCCACCAGGGGGTGTCGTGCCGTCTCCATCACCAGGATCCTTTTCGGCTTCCACAACAAGCCCCGACGAAGCATTGTAACGTGCCAACGGCAACGACGAAATTTTCCGTGACATTATTTTGCTGCCCGTGAAAGACGGTACACCAGTAAAAACTTCCGAATTGGTAATTGCAAAACCCGCACTGACTGGATAAGGCGATTGAAAATGCATCCCCTTTTTGAGTGACAAAGTGGTACCGTTTACATCAAATACCATAATTACGGCGCTATCTTGCAAGAATGTACGGACAGCAACCTTCGTTCCATCGTCGCTAACGGCTATTGCGTTTTTAACGAACTTGCCTGTGTTAATAGTCATACCCTTTGTCCACGAAGAAGAACTTCTGACGTAGGTTATTAGACTCCCAAGGGTGACACCGACGATTAGGTCTTTGTTCACGATCTTTGCTTGTGTCAACTGTTTGTTTTCTATCAATACTGGTTCTGAATCGGGATCGACATTCCCCCAGACCCGCAAAGGGCCTTTATCAGATAATTTGTAGCCATTTAGCCCATCGTTCCATAAACCGATGCAAACATTATCACGATAATCAAAACCACTGAAGCGATACGCGTTATTAAGCGGGCCCCATGTTTTTGTTTTTGGGTAAAAGGTTTTTACGAGACGTACATCGTTCCCGCTTATCTTGTACACATTTATGCAAGTATTGGGGTATTTTTCATTTACCCCGGAACTCGAAATTGCCACGAAGTCCTTGTCAATGACAACCCCTTCATCTCCAATATTCATCTCGTTAGTTTCTGTGTTCCCGGCGAGTTTCCATTCAGTACCGCTTCGTTTATACAAATCAATCGAAGCTGGGGATAGTGTTTTGGATGGTCCTGTACCGCCCTGCCCTGAAGGTTCACCAGGGCGGTGTGGTGCTATAACCACAGCCGTGTCACCACTAAGACCAAATATGTTCCCGTATGTTTGCGAACCCCTCAACAGGGTCAAGCCCCCCACCATCTCTTTGTTGTTGAATATATACACTTTCCCCTTGTCATCGTTCCTGGGTGCGCCGACGAATAAGGTTACACCCGATGCTGCAATTTTCCCCCGAGCAAAACTTGTATCTGTCTTGGAAGGAGCTTCTATCATGTGTTGCTGTATTGTAATAAGAAGATAAAATTACTGTGCGTAGGCCCGGCGTAGTCCCGCGAATCCCCAAATTCGTATCATTCCCCCCTCATTTTGTGTGTCATACATGCGACCACCCATGGGTGTGTTTTTGATGTATGCATTGGTGTGCATTGGCAGTTGTGTATTTAAAAAAGTACAAAACGTGTTGAAAATTTGTTATTTTATAAAAATGTGTGATGTCTTACGTCCTGGGTGTACTTTCATCTGCATGATATGCATGATTTCCCCCTTGCTTCATTAGCTCAGTGGTAGAGTGTTCGTTTAGTAAGCGATTGGTCCGTGGTTCAAATCCGCGATGAAGCTGCATTCTCGTTAGCTCAGATGGTTAGAGCGTCCGACTGTTAATCGGGAGGCCGTCGGTTCGACTCCGACACGAGAAGTTATACCCTCTTCCCCTCTCATACACGGGTACACACCCCCTCATCGTGTGGATGCATGCCATGAT
>Ga0206131_10002259_pt1 | contig 23588 bp, 15 predicted proteins | sample Helgoland_Spring_FD_148636 | JGI IMG/M metagenome (GOLD analysis project Ga0206131, IMG submission 148636) | Pelagic subsurface seawater microbial communities from Kabeltonne, Helgoland, North Sea - Helgoland_Spring_Bloom_20160517_1 | ecosystem: Environmental > Aquatic > Marine > Epipelagic ...
AAAAAGGACTGCAAAAGTAGGAAATTTTTCCGAAATTAATCTATGAAAAAGCTCCATAGTAAATTTCTCACTTTCGTAGTGCCCGATATCTGCCAATAAAAAGTCGTCCTCAGGGTCAAAAAATTGATGGTACTTAATGTCTGCAGTCACGTAAGCATCTGCATTACAGAGGCTCACCTCGTTAAACAAATAGCTACCCGATCCTCCACAAACAGCAACTTTTTTTATTTTTTTTGAATAATTTGTATGTCTAATTTGAGGTAAATCAAACTTTAATTTCAATAGATTCAAAAAATCTACCACTTTCATCTCTTCTTTCAGCTCGCCTACCATACCCAATCCAATATTCTGGTGTTCGTTCTCAACAGGAATGACATAATGTGCCACTTCCTCATAAGGGTGGGATTGGTGCATCGCTTGTAAAACATTTCTTAATTTGTTGGATTGAACCAATACTTCCACTTTTTCCTCCTGTTCTGTTTGCATTACTCCCTTTTCTCCAATAAAGGGCCTGGCATTTTCTAAAGGCAAAAATGTTCCTTCCCCTTTAGAAGAAAAACTACACTTTGCATACTCCCCTATTTCTCCTGCTCCAGCCGAGTACAATGCTTCCATAACATTATTCTTATGCAAGGGAGGTACATAATTGACAAGTTTGAAAAGATGTCCCTTCTCCGGAGATAGAATCCTAGTATTTTGCAAACCCAATTTTTCTGAAATCATTGAATTTACTCCATTCTTATACACCTTATCCAAGTTCGTATGAGATGCATAAATAGCAATATCGTGTTTTATAGCTTTGATAATTACCCTTTCAATATAACTAGACCCATTAATTTTTTTTAAACCAGAAAAAATAATTGGATGATGAGCAATGACCATATTACATCCCTTTTCAATGGCTTCGTCGATAATATCCTCCGTGGAATCAATACACAACAAGACTCCATTGAGGCTGCTGTTTCTATCTCCCACAATTAAACCTGCGTTGTCGTATGACTCCTGCAGACTTAATGGAGCATTAGCCTCTAAAACTTCAATTATATCTTGTACTTTCATTAAATTCAAAAGTAATAATAGTTTTTAATGTATTTTTTTAAATTTTCTCGTTCTTCGCATAGATTGAAAACGATAAGAAAAATAGCTTTCTACCCTTTTGGTTTGATCTATGGAACTATTCTACAGATTAGGAATTGGTGTTTTGACAAGGGTATCCTTAAATCCATAAAGCCACCTTTCCCGTCTATTTCTGTTGGAAACCTAACAGTGGGTGGAACAGGAAAAACACCTGCAATAAAATTTCTCCTAGAAAAACTAGGTGCAAAGGAGAGTGTTGTTATTTCTAGGGGATATGGAAGAAAAAGCACTGGCTATCATGTGATAGAATCAAATACCGAATCCGAAACGTCCGGTGATGAACCACTAGAAATCAAGCAAGCATTCCCTTCATCGAAAGTAGTGGTTTGCGAAAAAAGAAGATCAGCAGTCGACAATTTGGCTTCAGAGAAGGACATTAGCCTTCTTCTATTTGACGACCTTTACCAACACAGGTATGTTCGTACACATTGCAACATCTTACTAAGCTCCTTCAAAAATCCATTTTACAACGATTTTGTGCTGCCAGCAGGTTCATTAAGAGAATTTGCATTCAATAAAAAACGTGCAGATTTATTACTCCTAACTAAATGCCCAAATGACCTCAGCCCAGAAATTGCACAAAAAATTAGGAGTAGATCTAAGGTCTCCGTGCCTACATTCTTTTCGGGATTAAAATATGAAGTCACGAGATGGGTAATAAACCACCCAAAAAACAACAAAGTTATTCTCCTTGCCTCTGTTGCTCAAGCAGACGATTTCTTTGATGAAGGCGAACAACAACACAAAGTAGTGCATAAGATTAAATTGCCAGACCATTACAACTACTCAGAAAAGAAAGTCAAAGAAATCATAAGCCTTGCCAATAAAAACAAAGCAGATCTCGTTACAACAGCAAAAGACATTGTAAAATTACGTAAATTTGAGCCTCTTTTCGAGGAGCTTAGTGTGGGAGTATTAGAAGTAAAGATGCAAGTTTTATTTAATGAAACAGATGACTTTTTAAATACCATAAAAGAAAAAATAAAAAATGATTAAACGATTTTTCACCATATTAATCTGCCTTCCTCTTTTCAGTTCTTGTGATTACGATTCTATTGTTTATGACAATTTCACTGACATCAAAGACAGTAAATGGAGTGAGACTGATACTCTTGCTTTTGAATTCGACATTGATGACAACAATTATTTATACACCATATATTTAAATCTTAGGGTTACAAATGACTACAAATACTCCAACATATATTTGCAAGCTGCCTTAGGAGCAAGCTTTGAGAAAGCTAAATTCAAAAGAGAGCATATCTTATTAGCCACACCAGAAGGGAAATGGCTAGGATCCGGAAAAGGGAAGATAGTCACCCTCCAACTTCCTCTTTATCAGGAAGTCCAATTCAATGCCCCTTCGACTTATAAGGTGCAATTGTCTCAGGAAATGAGAGATGCTTTATTGGAAAATATCACTAGTGTTGGAATCATGGTTAAAAAAGGCAATCCTGTTTTTTAAACTATTATGAGCTGTCAGTATTGGTCTAATTTGAGCTGTGAAAAACAAAAAAAAATGTGTTGTTTTGCTTCATGAATTTAACCGCATTAACAGCAACCAGTCCGGTAGATGGAAGATACAGAAACAAGACAGAGGAACTAGCTCCTTTTTTTTCCGAATATGGTTTAATTAAGTACAGAATACTCGTTGAAATAGAATACTTTATCTGCTTAATTAATGAAGGTTTACCAAGCCAGAAGACATTGAACACTGCTCAAATGGAAACATTAAGAAAGGTTTACAAATCTTTTGATGAGCAGGATGCTTTGCGTGTAAAAGAAATAGAAAGAACAACAAACCATGATGTTAAGGCAGTAGAATATTTCATAAAAGAAAAAATACAAGGTGGCGAATTCGATGAGGTTATTGAGTTTGTGCATTTTGGGTTGACTTCTCAGGACATAAACAATACTTCCATCCCACTAAGTATTAAGGAAGCTTTAAAGGAAGCATACCTGCCTGGAATCATGGAGGTTTTAGCAATCTTAAAATCCTACTCTACTGAATGGAGTGAAATTTCTATGCTAGCAAGAACGCATGGTCAAGCTGCATCTCCAACAAAACTTGGAAAAGAAATAAAGGTTTATGTGGAAAGAATAGAAACCCAATTAGCGCAAATTGATAACATACCTACCTCTGCAAAATTTGGTGGAGCTACAGGGAACTTTAATGCCCATTTTGTGGCTTATCCAGAAATAAACTGGGTAACCTTCGCAAACAATTTTGTAAATAATGTTCTTGGTTTAGAAAGGTCTCAAACAACTACTCAAATTGAGCACTACGACAATCTAGGAGCCTTGTTCCATGGCTTATCTAGAATAAATACCATTCTTATCGATTTAAGTCGTGACATATGGACCTATGTTTCTATGGATTACTTTAAGCAAAAAATTGTTGCAGGAGAAGTTGGCTCATCCGCCATGCCACACAAAGTGAACCCAATCGACTTTGAGAATGCAGAAGGAAACCTTGGCTTAGCCAATGCCATCTTTGGACATTTAGCTGAAAAGTTGCCTGTATCGAGGCTGCAAAGAGACTTAACAGACTCAACAGTTCTAAGAAATGTTGGTGTACCTTTTGGTCATGGGCTAATTGCATTTAAATCTTTGGTCAAAGGACTAAACAAACTACTGCTCAATACCTCTAAAATTGAATCTGATTTGGAAGACAACTGGGCAGTTGTTGCTGAGGCAATTCAAACTATCTTAAGAAGAGAGAATTATCCTAATCCATACGAAAAGCTCAAGGAGCTAACTAGAAGAAATGAAAAAATGAATAGAGAAAGCATTGCTGAGTTTATTCATAGCTTAGAAGTTAGTGAAGACCTAAAAAGGGAGCTACTGAAGATTAGCCCGCACAATTACACAGGAGTAAGATTGTAATCTTTCATAAAAATTAAAAGGTCGTTCATCGATTATCTCCAAAATAAATATTGAAGTTATTTAACCTTGTTAAGGTTAATCCATTTTAAATGAAACAATTCTTCAAATTTGTCTTGGCAAGCATAGTAGGTTTTGCACTTACCTTGTTCCTAGGTTTTATAATTTTCGCAGCAATGATTGCTTCTATAGCCTCCTCCTTTAATGAGAAGGAAACATCGGTAAAAGAAAACTCAATCCTAGAACTTAACCTCGGTCTTGATATTGCAGACAGGACGGTTGAAGATCCATTTATGTACTTTTTGAATGAAGAAACAGGTGGAGAAACGGTTGGACTAGATCGAATAACCAAAGTACTTAAAGAAGCAAAAAATTCCGAAAAGATTAAAGGAGTTTTCATCAACACATCTTATGTAGGAGCGGGTTTTGCAACATTAGAGGAAATTAGAAATGCCTTATTAGACTTTAAAGAATCTGGCAAATTAATTTATGCTTATTCTGAATTCTACAGTGAGCCATCCTATTACTTAGCCTCGGTGGCAGATAGCATTTACTTAAACCCAAGTGGCACTTTTTTATTTAATGGCTTAAGCAGTCAAACTGCCTTCTTAACTGATGCAATGAAAAACTTAGGTGTCGAAATGCAAGTAATAAAAGTTGGGAAATTTAAAGGTGCTACTGAAACCTTTACAGAAAAACAACTTAGTGGGAACAACAGACATCAAACCCAAGTATTTATCAATACTATTTATGGGAATTATTTAAAAAACCTTTCCTTATCAAGAAATATCTCCGTTGATACATTGCAATCCATTGCAGATAATTTGAGTATTAATTTACCCCAGGATGCAGTGAGACTTAAACTTATAGATAGACTTGCCTTCGTAGATGAAGTGAAAAGCTCCATGAAAATCAAACTGGGAATAAAAGAAGATAAAAAGATTAATTTCATAAGTATAAACAAAACCTTTTCATCGAGTATCGTAAAGAAAAAATACAAAAAAGAAAAGATAGCTGTTATCTATGCCAGTGGAGAAATAAGAAGTGGTAAAGGCGATGAAAGGAATATAGGGTCTCAAACACTCACACAAGCGCTCCGCGATGCTAGACTTGATAATAACATAAAGGCCATTGTGTTAAGGGTAAATTCACCTGGAGGCAGTGCACTTGCCTCTGACGTGATATATAGGGAAGCTGAACTATGTGCCCAAGTTAAACCATTTATCGTTTCAATGGGGAACCTAGCAGCATCAGGAGGGTATTTCATAAGCTCAGCTGCAGATACAATAGTTGCACAACCAACAACCATAACAGGATCTATTGGTGTTTTCATGTTATTACCTAACATGCAAAAACTCCTCAACGACAAAATAGGAGTCACCTATGAATCAGTAAACAGTGCTAAGAAAGCAGACATAGGTAGAATAGATAGAGCCTTAAGTGCTGATGAAAGACAATATTTTCAAAACATGGTAGATAAGATCTACGATGACTTTTTGACAAGAGTCTCAGATGGTAGAGGCCTTTCAAAAGAAAGGGTGGATAGCATTGGACAAGGTAGGGTATGGACAGCCATTGATGCTCAAAAAATAGGACTTGTTGATGTTATAGGCGGATTGGATAAAGCAATTGAGATTGCAGCATTCAAGGCTGGAATTGAAGAGTATGGAATAAAATCATTACCAAAAGTACTTTCACCAATAGAAAAATTATCTAAAAGCTTAAATGGGATGGAAACCTCTTTCATTAAATCAAGATTAGGGAGCAACTATGGATTTTTCCAAACAATGGAAAGACTTAATAAGCTTGAAGGCATTCAAATGCTACTTCCATGCGAGATTAAAATAGACTAGAACGTCTACTATGGAGTACACTTTCTTAATCTACACTGTCTATTAAAATATTCTACTTTTTTTATTTCCCTATTAGTCAACACTATAGATTTGTGTCTTTATTTTTCGGAATATATATTGAACTACTCTTGTTGAACAAATTAACAAAGGAGGATAATTATGAAAAATCTTACAAAAAAAACAATGATTTTAGGCCTTATGGCAGCATTCTTATTTCCTTTTAGTGCAATAGCACAAAGAGGAAATGGAGGAGGAAACAATGGAAACAGAGTTGGGAACACAACACAAAGACACAAACCAAAACCAACTCATCAAAAGCAAAAGCCTCATTATAGATACTACCAACACCGCAAGCCTTATGGGCATAGACCTGCTTATACTCACCGCAGACCGCAGCACAGAACTTATACCCAACACAGACCAAGGTATAGAAACTACAACTACAGAGGGCCAAGGTATGGAAGACAGAACTATAGACCAATAGGTATGCATGTAATTGTCTACAATAACCTCCATGCAAGTCTTAACAGAACCTCTTTCGACAGAGATAGATTAGCCATTGCAAAACTGGCAATTGCTAATAATGGAGTAAATACCGACCAAGTCATTAACTTAATGAACAAATTAAGCTTTGATGACAATAGATTAGAGCTTTCTAAATACGCTTTTGACTTTGTGATTGACCCAAGTCAATATTTCAGAGTAGCAGAAAATCTAGTCTTTTTCTCCAATAGGAGAGACCTACTGAACTACATACAATAACACAACAAACAATAATTAAAGGCCTTCAGGCCTTTTTTTAATTTACCCTTACCCACTTAGTAAAGTAGGGACTTCCCTTATCGTCATAGATCGCAATGAGATAAACCCCACTTCCTAATTCATCTGTAGAAATACCAAAATTATGCAAATTATAAGACAAATTCTCATTCAAAACCTCAATACCCAAAGCATTGTACATTCTATAACTCTTAATAGCAACAGAGGATACCACGCTAATTCTATTTTTTCCAGGGTTAGGAAAAACTTCAAAATCATTCCTTACTAACTTACCCATGGAAAGAACCATTTCCTTTATCAATGAATCAGCAACAACTGCATTTGGAATTCCATAACCATAAAAACTATCTGGGTTTTCAAACCTATCTGCACTTTTTACAATGGCATCAAAAATTTGACTGTTGTAGGCCTTAGGGTTCGCTTCCATTAAACACGCTACCATACCAGCAATAAGAGGTCCAGAAAAAGAAGTCCCATTACCTTGCATTATTCTACCTGACTTATCTTGATAGGACGTTTTTTCACCCATAGCCATTACTTCCGGCTTTACCCTTCTGTCTGCACTAGGCCCAACCGAAGAAAACCTTGCATAGTTCCTAAATGAATCCACTGCACCAACACATAAAACATTCTTTCCATCACATGGAGCCGTAATGTATCTCCAATCCTTGTCCCCTTCATTACCAGCACTATTTGTGACAAAAATCCCCTTTGATATTGCTACTTGGGTCGCTTGAGTAATTATGGTTGTTTCGCCATCCATATCAGCATAGGTATAATCACCTTGCAAGGTATCAAACCTAGAATAACCTAAGGAAGAATGAATGATATCAACCTCATTTTCAACTGCCCATTCCAGTGCATATGTCCAATAGTACTCCTCAAGATGTGTTTCTTTACTGCTTTCTTCCGTCCTTGCCAAATAGAAAGTAGCCTCCGGTGCAGCACCAACAAGAGAATCATCACACCTACCACCAGCAATCGACAAGACATAAGCTCCATGATTACTTTGATCAAAATTTAAAGGTCGGTCTAAAACAAAATCATAATGGTCCGCAATCCTATTCTCCTCCCACAATTTCTTAAAGCAAGAAAAAGTATCAATACCATAGTATCCTGCATCAAAAAGTGCCAATTTGACTCCTTTACCAGTATAACCCATAGCATGCAGCTTATCTAATCCCAACATCCTTAGTTGTATGTCTGAGCTACCATAAGTTGAAGTATCGAATGGATCTGACTGTATTACCGTATTGTATTTTCCTAAAGGTCGAATTTCTTGAATATAATCTGCTTCTACCAAAAGCGACGTATTACCAACTACACATGAAGCATTTAACCATTTAGAACTACCAATGACATCAATACCTTGATCAAGCAATGCCTGCACATATTTCTTATTTACTTCTAAATCAATGTATTCAACATCTGGCTTAACCTCCTTGTCCTTGTAAAACACCCAATAAGCATCTTGGCCACTTAGAACAAAAGTAAATCCAAAGAGGAAAATACAAAGTAAAAATCTTACTGATAATCTCATTGGAACAAAGATAGGACTTTGTATTAAAAACATTAAACCTGGATTGTCATGGTAAAACCCTATTTGTCAATAAAGCTTAAAGCATGTCTTACACTCCCTTCCTTAAGTAAAATAACTTTTGCTGCATCATAAGAAATTCGACGTTGAGAGCATATCATTTTTACCCCTCTATCCACAAGTTTATCATTACTGAGCTGCATATCCACCATTTTATTACCTAAAACATGTCCTAGCTTAATCATTACTGAGGTAGTAATCATATTCAGCACAAGTTTCTGAGCAGTTCCGCTTTTCATTCGAGTACTGCCTGTAACGAATTCTGGTCCAACTATGATTTCAACTGGATAATCAGATAATTTAGAAATTTTAGAATTCTTATTACAGACTATACAAGCCGTAACAACCTTGTTATTGTTGCATTTAATTAATGCCCCAATTACATAGGGAGTAGAACCTGAAGCACTTAAACCTATTACAACATCCTTAGAAGTAACATTAAATTCCTTCAAATCCTTCCAACCTTGCTCGGTATCGTCTTCTGCATTCTCAACAGCTTTCCTTATTGCTATGTCACCACCTGCAATAATTCCAATAACCAAGCCATGTGGGACTCCATAAGTTGGTGGACATTCAGAGGCATCAACTATTCCTAAGCGTCCACTAGTACCAGAACCAATATAAAACAATCTTCCTCCATGATTTAACTTTTCAACGATAACCGTACAGAGCCTCTCAATATCTGTAATATTAGTTTCGACTACTTTTGCAACTGTTTTGTCTTCCTGGTTAATTCCAGTAAGTAATTCAGAAATAGACTTTTTATCTAAGTCCTGATGGTTTGAACTTTCTTCAGTAGTTTTCATAAAAACAAAGAAACAAAAAAAAGGTGTCTTGATTAATCAAGACACCTTTAAATTTAGTTATTATTTATATTAGTCAATAATGTTCACTTTCTTAGTAGAGATAGTTTGTCCTGAAGTAATTCTCACCAAGTATAATCCACTTGCTAAATCATTTACATCAATTACAACTTTACCATCTACAATGTTCTTAGAATCTACAGTAGCAACAGTGGCTCCTAAAGAATTAACCAATTCAATAGTTGCTACTTTAGTAAACTCTAATTCTATCGTTAATTCAGATTTAACTGGATTAGGATATACAATAAAGTTGTTCTCTATAGCTAAATCTTCCGTTCCAACATTGTTGTGATTTTGTGATTCAGTACACTCACATCCTGTAGTATTGTTTCTAGCAGTTAGAGTTACAGTAAAGTCTCCTTCTTCTTGGAAATCAACATTTACATCAGACCCTGTTCTAGTACCGTGGTTTTCAATTACCCAGTAGTAAGATACATTTGCTTCCGTTCCTGGGTTTGTTCCGTCTGTAGAAGATTGGAACATATAACCATTCACTCCATTTGTATGATCTGGAGATGCAATAATTTTACAAGACACTGGAGCTTCAGAGATAGTTAACGTTTTAGTTACTTCGTTACTACATCCTTCAGACACTTTAGCTGTTAATTTAACATCATAAGTTCCAGCAGTCATTGCTACACCAGTAGGTGCTACATCGTTCATTCCTCCAGAAATTGCTCCTGCAAAATCCCATGTGAAAGTAATGTTTCCTTCATCCCACGTAGAGTTATTTGCAAAGGCTACTTCATTACCAACACACTCATCGTTTACAGTAAAGTCTGCTTTTGGCTGAGGTGCAACTTTAATAGTTTGAGTTTGCATTCCTGAACATCCATTGTCTAAATCAACTGTTAAAGTAACATCTAAGTCACCAGTTGTATTCCAGTTATGAGTAGGGTTAACATCTCCGCTGTTTGCGCTTCCGTCTCCAAAATTCCAAGTATGAGTTGCATTCCATACACTTGGGAACGTAGTTCCATTTGTAAACACAGTAGCTTCTTCACTACATCCACCATCGTAAGTAAAGCTTACAGCTGGTCCTTCTTTTACAGAAATTGTTTGTGTAACTGTATTCTCACATCCAAATTCAGATACCGCTGTTAAAGCAACATCGTGGTTACCTGGCATAGTAAACTTGATATTAGGATTCTCTGCCGTAGATAATAAAGCAGGCATATCATCAAAATCCCAAGTATAACCTACAGAACCATCAGAGATAGTAGATCCATTCATGAACATAAATTCATCTGTATTACAAGATCCAGAAGTATTTGTAAATGCAGCTACTGGCATTGCAAATTGGTATACTGGCTTAGTAGCCACACCTGAACAACCATTAGCCTCTGCAGTTAAAGTTACAGTATAATTACCTGGTGTATATTGTACTTTTGCATCCTTAGTATAAACATCTGCTTTTCCAGGATCACCAAAGTTCCAAGTATAATCAGTTGCTCCAGTAGAAGTATTTGTTAATTCAATATCAGAACCCTCACAAGCATTTACTCTAGTAAAGCTAGCAGCAGGAACAGGAGTTATTACAACTGTTTTAGTTATTGAATTTTTGTATTCCCAAGGCTGTGTAGTTGTAGTCAGTGTTACAGAATACGAACCTGCTGCAGCATATTCGTGAATAGGGTGCGTTAACACACTTGATTCTCCATCACCGAAGTCCCACTCGTAAGTAAGCGTTCCAGTACTTACAGCAGATGTATTATCAAATGCAACAGCAGCATCCGCGCAGTTTACAATAGGGTTAAGGAAATCTGGTTTTCCCTCTGGTGCAATCAATACATCTCTTGTTATGAAAGTATCACAACCAGAAAGAACATTGTACACTCTTAAAGTTATTGTTAACATAGAATCAATAACAGTATTAGTTGGCTTTAAGGTAATAGTACCATTAGCACTAGTAGAACCAGCCCAAACTGCAGCATCAGCGCTAGCAACTGGATTACCTGTAGAGTAAGTAGTAGCTACAGATGCAGCCCATTCTGTTCCGTAATCTCCATTTGTATAAGCACTTGGAGGCGTAACGTCATAAATTAAACCATCTGGAATAATTGTTACATCAAAATTCCCTGTTGTCATATGCATTGCTGCCGATCCAGAATTTGCACTGAACTCTCCACCGGAAGGTGCTGCAAAAACATCTAATGTAGCTGAACCAATGTTATTAGCTGTGTTTTCATCGTTACTTAATCTAGCCTCCACTGTTTGAGTCCCAGAACCAATAAATACAATGTTATAATAAATATCTGCACTTGCTCCAGCAGCAACGGAACCAGAAGATTGAACAGTACCTAAAAGCACACCATCTTTATAAATGTCTGCTTCCAAATAAGGCATTGTAAATCCGTTGTTGTTTTTTAATGTGATTTTCACATCTTCATCGTATCCAGCACATTCGTTGTTACCAGTAATAACAACACCTGTTACTGCAATATCGTAATAGAATTCAATTGCTCCAATATCAGGAGTAGTTGTACTTCTTGAAGTACCAAAAACATCATCTGTCACACTTGTAATTACTTTACCAGCATTTACCAAGTTAGGATTAGTAGGGATAAGAATCTTACTACCAGGATTTACAAACAATGGCTCGTGATTAGTCGAAGTCGCACCAGAATTAGCCCATCCAGTCCAATTTGCAAAAGTTTGTTGGTTTGTACCAGTATAACCATAGTATTTAGTTCCTTGCATTGTAGCATCTAACCAAAGGTTATTTTTCGAATACCTCTCAGATCCATAATTTCTATAGATACAATAAGAAGTACCACCTTTTCTTTTACTAATATTAACTATGTTATTTTCAACTAGACCTCTTCCATAATAGATATACAATCCATAAGCTTGGTACTTGTATGTAAAACTTCCGTTCTTCCACCCTTCAATATTTACAGTATTGTTATACATGTCCATATTTCTATTCGAGTTGTAACCATATACGTATATTCCATACACGTAACCATCAGCACCCGCATTTACAATGTTATTTGTAATACTTGGATTTACCTGCTGTCCGGTACAGTAATAAGCATAGTTATAAATACCAAAAATATAATAACTAGATGAAAGATGTAATTCATTCCTGTCAATTGATATTTCATCCACGTAATAATTATAATAAGTAGCAAAGTTATAAATACCATATGCATAAGTATACGTTGTTGAACCTGTAGATTGAGCTTCAATCTCTATGTAATTATCATTCGCTCTAAAGTAACCCGTAAAAGTAGACTGGTATCCATAAGCATAGATTCCATATCCACCACCTTGAGCAGATGTTAAAGTTACGTTGTTGTTACTCATTTCAATGTTAGAACCACTTGAATAATAGGCATACATGTAAATACCATAATGAGAACCAGTATAAGAAGAAGAATCTAAATTATGTATGTAATTGTCGTTAATTTTAGAATTACCAATATTTTTTCTATAGGCATAATGGTAAATACCGTATTTATTTCTAGTACCGGACTGGTGTCCATAAGAACCAGTGTTGTGAATCTCATTACCAACGATATTTGCTTCATTAGCATAGTTCCCGTAGATACCGTAAGAATAAAATTCTTTTATCTCATTGTCTAAAATAGCAACTTTATGAATTGTTGATCCCGAAGATTCGTTTACAATCAAAACACCACAAGCAGGTCCTCTTCTAAGAGCTGAGTGCATGTAGTTGTTTTCAATTACAATATTCTGTCCAGGATCTCCGTAAGAATATGCAGAAGAGTTGGATTGAGTAATACCAATATAACAACTTGCCAAGTCAGTAGAATATGTATTAGGCATACTTAACTCACAATTCTTAACAGTATTATAATCAGCACTAGTATTCATCCAGATACATCTTTGGTAAGATGATCCAGTTCTAGTGTTTCTAACATGCAAATCGTCTAAAGTAAAGTAATCTGCGCCATTAAGTCTAATCACGAAATAACCTCCACCTTGAAGTATCTCGCCATTACCATCAATAGTAATGGTGTTCGTACTGCTCGCTCCAGAAACTGCGTTAAAAGTAATCGTTTCTGTATATGGACCAGACCCGGCCTTTACAGTAACGGTAACAGGACCAGTAACTGATGTCAATGCAGAATTAAAGTCTGCAAAGGAAGCGAAATTGGTTCCGCCCGTGGCAGTTCCTTTGTCGATGGTGTAGTTCCCCGAAAGGGCAAAACTAGCACCGATACTCATTACAAAAGCAAAACCTAATGCTGTGATTCTTGTCATAATCTTTTTTGGTAATAATTTCATTTTCATTTTAGCTAATTTATTAATTTAGTGTCACCAAATATAGATTGTAAAAGACTTGAATTTATTAACCTAGCTTGTCAAAACCGACCAAAATTGAATATTGAACCCACAGAACAGTCAAATAAATCGATAGTAGATTGTAAAATGAGGCTAAAACGTATTTTTAGGATAAATAAGTCAAAAACTGTAGTTAAGTATCAGTAAATTAGGATATAACAGTAGACGTATTTTTCTGTTTTGATTTTTGTTTCACCTTTTTAGGTGTTTAAATAATGTGGGTAAAGTGCCTTTTTTCGCCGATAAAAGTGAGATTTGGCATCCATTACATTTGTATGACAAAGACCTAAATTGTGTTTGTTCCTAGTGAATTAAGGAGGTGTAAAAAATCCCTTCTAGAAAAGATTGAAGGGGTTCCTGTTTGATTAATAATAAATCTAATACGATTTAAGAAGTGCCTTAAATGCTTCTTTGTATCCTTTCCCAATAGGAATTACTTTTTCACCAATGTAGACACTGCTGCTGTTAAAAGAATCTATTTTTGCTCCATTTACAATATTGGACCTATTCATTCTTATAAACTTGGTGCTAGGTAAATCATTGAGTATACTTGACATGGTTCTTTGCGTGATGATTTTTCTTCCATTGTCTAGGAAGATTTTTATGTAATCTGCCAATGCTTCAATATAAGTTATTTCATAAATACTTACTTTCATCATCTTTTTTTCACTTCGTACAAAAATATATTCTGGACTTTTTTGCGTTTCTGAATCAAAATGGTTGTCAAGGAAAACTTTTAAAGAATTTACATCTGTACTGAGATTAATGGCGGGTTCTACCAATTCTGGTGGTAACTGACTAATATTCACAGGAACTTGTTCAGGATTTTCTTCTCCAAAAGAGGAAAACATAACTGAAACATCTTTGTCTTGCACATATGCTTTTAGAACTTGTCTTTTGCTGTCATCAAGGGAGGTATTGATTACTATAACATCAGGGTCATAGTGGTCAATAATTCCACCTAAATCTTTGTTGTAGGGCTTAATCCCCAAATAGTTAATGTTCGGATTATCTTCTATCAGTGCCTTTAATAGTTCGTTCTTTTGATCACTATTACTGATAAGTAAATACTTTGGTTTGTTCATATGGCTTCGCTTTTAAAAGAGGTAATTTACAAAAGTTAAAGATTTAAATACTAGTATGTTTGATGCCATAGGCCTTGTCTAAAATATTAAGAGACCCAAAGGTATATTAATTATTTCATTTTTCATTTTTTTTATATTAATCTTTTAATACAGCTTTTGGTGTCGACGAAATGGTTGTTTATGCCGACAAAGCCAATGTTTTGTTAGGTGTTAATCTTTTTTTTTGAAAAAAAGTAAATTTCTCATTTTAGAATCACATCAATTTAAGTCAATAATTAAGATTTTGCTACTTTGTTATTGGAGAAAATGGAATGGTAATAGGGTAAAAAAGCACGATTTAAGGGTAAGAGATATTAGGTATAAAGCTAGAATGTACTCTTAATAATCAATTATAAGAATCAAAATTTCTTTCTCATTTATCTTTACTTACTTTTGCAGTCAATTTTTGAATCTTTATGTGGGAGAAAATAGCAGTAATCATACTTCGTAACAGACTCGCTTTTCTAATAGGAATTGTTGGTATTACCTTATTTATGGGTTACCAAGCAACAAAAGTAGAGATTGCTTACAACCAGCAAAATTTAGTTCCAGACAATGATGTAGCTTTAGTAGAATACCAAGAATTTAAGAACGAGTTTGGCCAGGATGGTAACAAGTTGGTAGCTGGTTTTGTTAGTGATAGGATAGAAACCAAAGAAATGTACAATGCCATAGAAGAGCATAGTGCAAGACTGGAAAAAATAGATGGTGTATTGGATGTTGTTTCACTGGCTAGAATTAAGAACATAGAACTGGATTCTAGTTCTCAAAAATTCAAAGTGCAAAATCTACAAAAAGGTCCTTTAAAAACAGGTAAAGAGGCCGAGGAGTTCTTTTCTAATCTTGACAATATTGTATTTTACAAAGGGTTAATTTACAACAAGGAAAAGAAGGTTACGCTTTTTGTTATTTCTATTGAAAAAGACAAATTAGAATCTAAGTCTAGAGTAAACCTGATAAATGGAATACGTGACCAGCTAATGGAGTTTGGGAATGAGAATGAGGTAGATGTTAACTTTTCTGGCTTGCCTTATGTCAGACATACCTTGAGCACGAAAGTGGGGGACGAGTTAGTGATGTTTACATTCCTAGCTTTAGGAGTAATGACTATTTTGCTGCTTTTCTTTTTTAGGTCTTTTGCAAATTTCATTATATCCTTTACGGTAGTTGTATTTGGTGTAGTATGGGGAATGGGCTGGACAGGATTGTTGGGATACAAAGTAAGTTTACTTACTGGGTTGTTACCACCTCTTATTGTGGTAATTGGTATACCCAATTGTATTTACCTGATTAATAAATACCATGATGAGTTTAAAAAGCATGGAAACAAGGCTAAAGCATTAAGTCGAGTAATTGCCAAAGTAGGTGTTGCGGCTTTGCTAACAAATACTACCACAGCTATCGGGTTTGGGGTGTTTTATTATACAAAAACAGTTGTTCTTGAACAATTTGGGATAGTGACCTTTTTGAGTCTAATGTCTATTTTCTTTTTATCCATACTTATCATTCCTATAATGCTAAGTTACATGAAGGAGCCTACGGCAAAGCAAACCAAGCATTTGGAGAACAAATCGCTTGCTAAGGTGATGGATTGGTTGCATGTACAAGTTACAGATCACAGAAGAAGAATATACTACTTTACTGTGATTATGGCAGTTTTTGCTATTGCTGGGTTGTACAGATTGAAACCTTTGGTTTTTATGGTGGATGACATTCCACATTCAGATAGATTGTATACAGATTTAATGTTCTTCGAAGAAAACTTTAATGGGGTCATGCCATTTGAGATTGTAATAAATAGTGGAGAACAAGATGGGATTAAAAATTGGTCTACGCTGAATAAAATAAGAAAGTTACAGAAAAAGATAGATGTTAAATACAAGGAGTTTTCTAAGCCCTTGTCTGCGGTGGAGGTGATTAGTTTTGCAAATCAGGCATACCACGATCAAAATGTAGCTAGATACCGTATACCCAATAGAAACGAATTGCTGGATGTCATAGATTGTATGCCAGATACCAAGGAAGACAACCTAACTATGCTCTCCTCTATGGTAGATAAAAACTACTCTAAAGCAAGGATTAGTTATCAAATAGCAGATGTAGGATCTGAAAGGGCAGAGGTAATTAAAAATGAAATTGCAAGAGAGATTGAGCAAATATTCCCTAAGGATGATTTTGAATACCAAATAACTGGAACCACTAATGTGTTCTTGAAAGGGAATAAGTACCTAGTAAGAAGTTTAGTCCAAAGTCTCTTAATTGCCTTTGTGATAATTGCGCTAATCATGGCATCCTTATTTACGTCTGTAAAAATGGTATTGGTGTCACTTATTCCAAATGTAGTACCATTACTTATTACATCTGGTATCATGGGTCATTTAGGTGTTCCGCTTAAGCCATCTACTATTCTGGTGTTTAGTGTCGCCTTTGGTATAGCTGTAGATGATACGATTCACTTTTTAGCGAAGTTTAGACAAGAATTAAAGATGCCCAATTTAAGTATGAGAATGGCTGTTACAAATTCACTACGTGAAACAGGAATTAGTATGATATATACCTCCATTGTTTTGTTCTTTGGGTTTATCATCTTTGGGTTTTCTACTTTCCAGGGCACAGTTGCTTTGGGATTATTAACGGCTGTAACCTTGCTGGTGGCATTGTTTTCAAACTTGTTGCTTTTACCTTCACTTTTGTTAAGTTACGAGAAAAGGTTAAATGCAAGAGAAGAATTAAAAGATTCTGTTATTACTTATCCCAATGGGGACGAGGAGTAAACTTAGTATTTCTTAAACAATTTATTTTGATACCTTTGAAATCCAATGTTTGTCAGAATGAAACACGCACTTCTATTGAGTATTTTCCTCTTGTTTTCCCTGGGTTGCAAAACTAAAAAACACAGTTTTGAGCAATACCAAGGAGCAAGAATTGTTTTTGGTGAAGGAGGAGGTTTCGCTGGTGGGTCAAGTAACTATATCCTTTTTGAAGATGGCCAGGTTCTTTTTAAAAAGGCATTTGATACGGCAATGCTAGATAAGGGAAAGGTTAAGAAAAGAGAGGTAAAAAAGGTATTGAAGGAGTTCGACAAGCTCCATTTTACATCCATTGATTACAACCATCCTGGAAATGTATATCGATTCATCGGTTTACAATTAGAAGATTCTATGCATACCGTGATGTGGGCATTGCAAGACAAGAAAATAAATGCTGCAATACCAGCATTGTATAATAAGTTAACAACACTCGTTACTAAGTCAAATGAATAAACTATTTACTACCTTAAGCTTTACTATTAAGGGATCAGGAAAAGATTTAAATAATCAAACTAGAGATGTTGATTGCTATCACATCGTTTAGGTTTATCAAGGATTAAATGAGGGCATTGCTTCAACGTGTAACTCAGGTTCAACTGAGTATTGAAAACGAACTCTACTCCGAAATTGGGTCAGGCTTGCTTGTTTTATTGGGTATCGAGGAGGGAGATACACAAGACGACATAGACTGGCTTGTTAAAAAGGTTGTTAATCTTAGGGTATTTAATGATGCTTCAGGCAAAATGAACTATTCTTTATTGGATGTAAAGGGTGAAGTTATGGTCGTAAGCCAGTTTACTCTCCATGCCAATACCAAGAAAGGGAATAGACCTTCTTATGTGAAAGCAGCCAAACCAGAACTGGCCATTCCACTTTACGAATCTTTCATAAGGTTTATTGGCTTAGCCAAGGATGGAATAGTGAAAACTGGAAAGTTTGGTGCAGACATGCAAATAAGTCTAACCAACGATGGCCCAGTGACTATTTGGTTAGATTCTAAACAAAAGGATTAGTAGATTTGTCCCTGACACTTATATGACAATTGTCATACATTAACTTGACATTCTTCATATTTATACTATTTATCAAAAAGCATATTTGTTGCTAGATGCCCACCAGTGAGATAAAAATAGAGAGCCTTTGTTTTCATTGCGGTTCACCCTGCGAAGAGGATAAAAAGACACTAGAAAAAAAGCAGTTTTGCTGTTCGGGTTGTCTTGCTGTGCATTCCATTCTTATGCAACACGAATTGGGTAATTACTACAACTTAGAAAATTTCCCTGGGGTAAGAACTCAAAACCGCTCTTCCTTTGAATTTGCGGACAACGATGAAATTGCAGAAAAATTCATTGATTTTAAGAATGAAGAAATAACTAAAATAAAGATTAAGGTACCTGCAATACATTGCAGCTCTTGTATCTGGTTGTTGGAAAATCTTAACTTACTCAATCCGGGAATTATAGAAGCTAGAGTAAACTTTCAAGAACAGGAAGTCCGTATTTCTTTTGAACACAAGGAAATTAGTTTAAAAGTGGTTTTGGAACTGCTGGATAAAATTGGGTATACCCCTGATTTGGGTTTAGATGGAGGAGAAGACGTAAGCAAAAAGAACAATACTCGATTAGTGAAGCAATTGGCTTTTGCAGGATTTGTATTTGGCAACGTAATGTTGTTCAGTTTCCCAGATTATTTTGGATTTGTAAGTGCAGAGGATCATAGTTATGGGAGTGTCTTTTCCTATTTGAACTTAATATTATCCATACCTTTGGTAATATATTCTGGTAGAGATTACTTAAATAAAGCAATCTTTAGTACAGTCTCTGTGCTAATTGTAGCCTGTCCTTGTGCTTTGGCTTTGGCTTATCCTTTCGCCACAGGTTCGGCAAAAAGACTTTTGGCTAGGAGCAAGTACTACCTTAAAAATGCTTCGATTATTGAAAAATTGGCTAAAACGAAGAAGGTGGTTTTTGATAAAACAGGAACGCTTACCCAAGCCATGAGTTACAAACCTACTTATGTAGGTAAATCACTCTCCGTTGAGGAAAAATTGATTGTTAAATCGTTGGCATATATGAGCGATCATCCATACTCGAGGCGGGACAAATGTCGAACTTTATTAAAGAAGATATTCAACTAGTTTTGAGCTTTATTTAAAATACGCTACACAGCAATCGCTAAAAAATCATATCTTGCTGAATCAAGAAACGCAGTTTAGCTAAACCGTTAGTTGCTATGCTAAGACAACATCGTAACAGAAAAATGAGAAACATTTATTACATATTGACATTATGGTTCTGTCGCATTAACTTCATTAAAGATAATAAATTTAATTTTTAATACATTGTTAAGCAACTAACGAACAGAATGTTTTGAACGAAGTAGAACAAGGATTAATGATTTGATCCTTGTTAATTATGCTTACTACTTCTATTCCTGAGAGGGTTCGCTGTGCTGATTCAAACTCCTTGAATCCTGTCATTATTCTTATTCGCCTTTTTATTCTCCGGTGGTCTTGTTCTATGATATTATTCAAGTACTTGACCTTTCGTATCTTTATTTTCTTTGAGCTTAAACTTCTTTTGTTCACTGTCAAAATTGCTGAACTATTAGCCCCACTTTTGTCTATGTTTATCAATCGAGGCTTGCCATTATTACCTATAGCTTTGTTGAAAAACTTCTGTGCTGACATCTTCTGTCTCCGCCTAGTTAACAAGAAATCTACTGTATTTCCATACTTATCTACTGCTCGGTATAAATACATATCTCTGCCTTTTACCTTGATATATGTTTCATCCATTCGCCAACTATCACAAACCTGCTTTTTTCGCTTATGCATATTCTTCTCTACTTCTTTAGAAAATTTAAACACCCATCTTTGGATAGTGGAATGGTCTACTTTTATTCCTCTGATTGACATCAATTCTTCCACATCTCTATAACTCAATGTAAATCTCAATTTGAAATAAACAGCTTGTAATATAATTACTCTAGGATATCGGTGACGCTCAAACATAATTTCAGTATTAGATGAAGTTGTAATCTAAACATTTATTAGTTACTCCAAGTTAATGCGACAGAACCCTATTAACAATTACATAACACATATATAATAAAGGATTGAAACTAGAATAACATTCACGTAACATGACTTTTGTTCATTTGCATCAAGTTTAAAACAAAAGAATAAAACAAGAATGAACAAGAATTTTATTTCAGGAAGATTAACCATAATAGCCATGGCTGTCGCATTATTTTCCGTCGCTTTTCCATCGTGTAAAAAAGAAGATGACACTCCCCCTGTAGTTACTGGATGCACAGATTGCACCCTTTTTGATACCACTGAGATTTTGGATGGTACTGAGGTGCTTGAAACAATTGTTACCATAGATGATAGAGGAAAGGGATTAGGAACAATGACGTTTACCAAAGACAAAACATGGGTTATTGAAGGTTTTGTCTTTGTAAACGAAGGACAAACATTAACTATTGAACCAGGAACAATTATCAAGGGTAAATCAGGTCAAGGAGAAAACGCTTCTGCATTAATTGTTGCCAGGGGAGCTAAAATATTGGCATCTGGAACAGCGCTGGAACCGATAGTTTTTACCGCAGAGGCTGATGGTCTTAGAAGGAAGGCTGATGGTTCTGGATATGAGAATGGAGGCAACCTTCCTTTTACTGCAAGAGGATTATGGGGTGGTGTTATTATTTTAGGCAATGCATCTCAAAATACTGCTCCTGCAGAGCAAGCAATTGAAGGGATTCCTACAGATGAGGCAAGAGGAATATACGGAGGAACAAACGATGCAGATAACTCGGGTGTTTTCCAATACGTTTCTATCCGTCATGGTGGTACTGATATTGGTGCAGGGAATGAAATCAACGGACTTTCTTTAGGATGTGTAGGCAATGGAACAACAATCGATCACATTGAGGTAATAGCGAACAAGGACGATGGAGTAGAATTTTACGGTGGAACCGTTAACACGTCTCATATTGTTGTTGTAGCAGTAGGAGACGATGGGATAGATTACGATCAAGGCTACAGAGGAAAGAATCAGTTTATTGCAGTGTATTATGAACCAAATACAGGTGGCTCTATGGGGGAGCATGATGGCGGAACGACTCCTGAGGATGGAGCTCCGTATGCTACTCCAACATTCTACAACTGCACTTATTTCGGTAGAGGAGCTGGTGCAGGTAAAAACACTTTAGTATTTAGAGATAATGCAGGTGGAAACTATCAAAACTCAATTATGATGAATCAAGATAAAGGAGCAACTATTGAAGACTTAGCTTCAGGTGAAGATTCTAAAGCAAGATTAGATGCTGGTGATTTACAATACAAAAACAACATCCATTGGAATGTAGCTGGAAACGATTCAACAATGCAAATCACGTATGCTGGAACTTCTACAGAAGATGCTTCTGCTCATGCAAATGTTTCAAATATCATGATTGTAGATCCAATGATGACTTCAGGAACTTTGATTCCAACTGCAAATGCAACAGGCGCAACTGGGCTTACTGGAGATAATTTTATAAAGGATGTTTCTTATTACGGAGCATTTGATCCTGCTTCATCAACACATTGGTTTGATGGGTGGACATTAATAGGTGAAGGAAAGGTAATTGCGAAATAATCAAACACAAGAATAGCATAACAATTAATTTAAGTCCAAGGGTGTTCCAATCACCCTTGGATTTTGTGCAATCAACAACAATGAAAAATACAATGACAACATGGATTAATAAGGTAGCTTTACTTGCTATCTTGATTTTGTTTACGAGCAATCTATTTGCTACTAAAATCACGGGTTCTATATTAGATGAGAAAGGTTACCCTGTTATTGGTAGTTATGTGAGGTTATTTAAAGACAACAAACAAGTACAAATTACCATTGCGGATTACGATGGTATTTATGCCTTAAATGCACCGGAAGGAAAGTATTCCATAATGGCTACTTATATGGGTAAGGATACCTTTAGGAAAGAAATATCGCTTGTTGGAACTGTAATGGAGCAAAACATTATGATGGTTGCAATAAGCACCTCTGGAACAACGGGTGTAATAAAAGTAAAAACAAAAAGAAATACAAATACTGCAAATGCTGCCTTACTGAAAGAAAAAGGTGCAGATGGAGTGGTAACAATAATGGGAGCAGAGCAAATGAAGGAAACAGGTGTTTCCAATGTTACTGCTGGAGTGAAGCAATTACCAGGAGTATCTGTGGAGGACGATAAATTTATTACTGTTCGTGGATTGGGAGATAGATACACCAAAGGTTTGTTGAATGGTTCCAGTATTCCTTCTCCAGATGCAATGAAAAACTCTGTTCAAATGGATATTTTTCCATCCAATATTGTAGATAATGTTCAAATTTACAAGTCTTTTACACCAGATATTCCTGGAGATTTTACAGGGGGCTTAGTAGATGTAACAACAAGGGATTTCCCATTAAAGAAAACATTTAGTGTATCTGTTTCGGGATCATTTAATCCATATGGAAACTTAAGCAGTGACTTTGTTACCTACGATGGGGGAAGTCTAGATTTCTTAGGAGTGGACGATGGTTCTAGGGATCTGCCAATTGGAGCGGTGAACATGCCTGACAGATATGAATCTGGTAATCTAGAAGTTGCTAAATCATTTAAAAACAACTGGGAATTAAAGAATAAAACCCCGTTATTAAATTCAAGTATTTCTATGGCTTATGGGAATCAATTTTCAGTTGGAAGTTCTTCGAAGGAGAAAGGGTTGGGCTTTATTGCAGCTTTATCTTACTCACACAGTTCGAATAGAATAGAAGATGGTTTTGTAGGTAGATGGACGGTGCCAAGTGCTGGTCCAAATGGGTCTAAGGAATTGAACCCAGAAAAGGCCTATAAGTTTAACAAGAGCCAGGAATCTGCCAGATGGACAGCAATGGTAGGAAATACACTTAAGTTAAATAGAAAACACAAAATAGGATTGAACCTATTGTATTCTCAGAATGGAACAAAAAATGCCATGAAATTAGAAGGAAAATGGTACGATCAAGAGTCGGACTTCTTTGTTTCTCAAGCGCTGTTGTTTCAAGAAAGAAATTTTGGTAATGCGCAGCTTTCGGGTACTCATATGTTACTGGATTCAATAAAACTTAAAATGACTTGGTCCTCCGGGTATACTATTGGAAAACAAAACAATCCTGATAATAGATACTTCCAGTACGAATACAACAACCTTTCTA
>Ga0206131_10002262_pt1 | contig 23573 bp, 40 predicted proteins | sample Helgoland_Spring_FD_148636 | JGI IMG/M metagenome (GOLD analysis project Ga0206131, IMG submission 148636) | Pelagic subsurface seawater microbial communities from Kabeltonne, Helgoland, North Sea - Helgoland_Spring_Bloom_20160517_1 | ecosystem: Environmental > Aquatic > Marine > Epipelagic ...
TTTAATATTTTATTCCAAACCTTTTCATTATTAATTTTATGCTTTTTTAACAGCTTTAATAATGTAGGGTTCTTGCGAATGAAAGTACCCTTAGCACTTTGCTCCGTAAATACATTAGCGGCCCAGGGTTCGATACCGGGAGAAACATTGCCACTAAGTTTACTATTGCTAACAGTAGGAGCAATGGCGCGGAGATGAGTATTCCTAAAGCCTGAACCCCTACACCATAGAGGTTCACCAAATTCTTCTGCAAGTGCCATTGAAGCTCTCTCGCTTTCAATTTTAATTTGTGAAAATATTTTTCTTGTTTCATATTGTGATAATAATCCTTCAAACGGTAAACCTTGATCTTGTAAATAAGTGTGCCAGCCAAGCACCCCTAATCCTAAAGCTCTACCTTTTTCAGCAGATCTTACAGAATTATGAAAGCCAACTTTACCTTTGGATTTTTGTATAAATTCTTCTAACACGCCATCTAAAAACCATATACTATCGTATATTAGATTAGTGTTTTTCCACTCATCGTATTTGGCTAAATTCAACGATGATAAACAACAAACAAACGAATGTGATTCATCTGTGTGTAATGTTATTTCACTACATATGTTTGTCATATGTACTTTTAACCCGTGCTTTCTGTATTGCTCTGGGTTATTTTTATTTGTATTGCCCTTAAATAAGATATAAGGCTCTCCAGTTGCTTTACGCTTTTGAAGTAGCTTTCCCCACTTCTTTCTAGCTTTAGCATCTCCACTTTCAACTCTTCGCATGAACTTGTCGCCGACCACAGCGCACTGGTGGAGGTTGAGCGATTGACGATTAACGTCTCCTTTAGGTTCTCTAATCTCAAGCCATTCTTCAAAGTCGGGATGTTCAATATTGATGTTAACTGAAGCAGCTCCTCGTCTGACAGACCCTTGATTAGTGGCCAGTATTGTCGAATCGTATATCTTACAAAAAGGGACAACGCCATCACTTGTTCCATTTCCCTTAATTTTGTCGCCAGCGGGTCTGATTTGATTTATGCCAATGCCAACTCCACCGCCGTGCTTAGCGAGTAGCATCATCTCTAAATTTTTATTTCCAATGTCATATATTGAATCTGCCACGTCCATGCCAAAGCATGATATTGGCAAACCCCTATCTGAGCCAGTATTAGATAGCACAGGAGAAGCCAAACATAGCCAACCATTCCATATATATTCAAAAAATGTTTTAGCTAGTTCTGGGCGTCCTAAACGCTTCGCTACTGTTTCGCATACACGATTGTAGGCATCTTTTGGTGATTCGTCTTTAATTAAATATCCGCCACCAATAGTTTTTTTATAAACATCAGTTTCACCCCAGGCAGGATAATCAATTCCTTTTTTCCAGTTATTGTTCCACATCTCTTTTTTCTAAATCTTTAAGTTCTTCAACAAGTTTATCCCACTCCTCTTGCCCAATATGTAATTGAAAAGAAGTTAGTGTTCCCTGTGCTAATGACTTTAATGCATCTAATTGTTTTAGTGCATTAGTTAAAGCGCCGCTTAAAATACTCACTTGTTCTTGTAATTGTTTTATATTTTTTTGTACTCCCATAATTTTTAATTTTTACCAAACGTCTTCGAAATCTTCGCCTTCATTTGCTTTACTATAGTCAGTCGGCCTAATAGCGAAGAAATCAGTGTGAGTGTGACCCCCAGTAAGATGGTCGAACCAAGCCATTTTGTCAATTGACTTTTGGTCATATTCGAATTTAAATTTCCCTTCTGCTTTATAGCCCAATTCTTTAATTTTATCACTTGTTCGTTTTTTAATAAAATGTTTAAGGTCATATTCTGTTATTCCTTCAATATCACCCATTTCAAATAACTTACTTATATAAGTCATTTCCGCGTTATGCATGGTTAATGCCGCGTCGTAAACGTGCTCTTTGCATTCCTCTTTTAAACCAGGAATTTGCGAACACATATGTCTAAATAATTGGCATCCCATTTTAGAATGCAATGATTCATCTCTAACTGACCACTTCATTTGTTGGCCAACGCCTTTTAATAAGTTACGCATTTGAAAACTGTATAGCACAGCAAATGCGGAATATAAACTAACACCTTCTGCAAAAGCAGAAAACGTAGCTAATGATTTACCTATACCTACAGGATCATTACCGTCATAAGCAACTAAATTATCAAACCTAGCGGCCGTTGCAGGTTCGTGTAAGAATGCTTCATAATCCTCTAAGCCTAATGTTTCATTTAAATAACTATAAGCTACTGCGTGAATTGTTTCTTGTGAACCAAACATCATAGCCATTTGTTGTATTTCGTGCTTAGGAAACCAGCCAACAACTTTTTGTGTCCAGTAATCTGATACAGCGCATTCAGTTTGGGCAAAGCCTAATAGTATATTGCCAACTAAGTTTTTTTCTTTGTCATTTAGTTTTTCGTTCCAATCTTTTAAATCACCTGACATAGGTATTTCAGTATGTAACCAAAATGCTTGAGCTTGCTTTAACCAACCTTCTGTATAATATTCAGGATATTCAAAAGGCTTGTAAGGGATTCTTTCTGTAAATAAGGGTGCTTTCATATTAATGTTCTATTTCAATTGCAATATCTACAAAAGGTAGATAAAGTACGTGTTGTGTGTGTGTTGGTCCTTCGTAGGTTCTGGCCCCGAATAATATTCCGGGGTAAGTTCCTAAAGCCATAGACCATTTGCTTTGTTTTTTATCCATAACATTTAACGTTATATTGTTCATGTATCATTATAAGATCTTTCCATTTTAAATGTCCTCTTTTATTCACAGTCCATTTAATGTACGTGTCTATTTTACGTTCTTTATATTTCCTTCTAGCTAAATGCTTTCCGGAGACTTTATTAGTTCTATTACCTGATCGCATTCTTTTTGATTTTGTGGTTTATATAAAGTGTAACCAGGAAACTGTTTAGTCATTAGATGTTTAAACAACTTCCATCGTATAGGGAAAGATTCATTTGGTCTGCCTTTTGTTTCTATTATAAAATTCTCGCCAATAAAATCTGGTGTATATTTAATCGGTAGTATTCTTTTACAGCCTCTATTTTTAAATATACCTTTGCTGTTAGCTTGTCTCTCATATACTTTGTTTTCAAAATGAAAACCATTAATTAAAACAAAAGTTTCACCTTCGTATTTGGTTCTTATATTAGCAACTTTAAGAGCTTTATACATATATTTTTCTAAACCAGAAGCGAAGTGGATCCCGTCATAAATAACTTTCTTAGCTACAACAGGACCTCTTTTTCTTTTATATACTCTTTTCTTTCTCATATGTTTCTTTAGCTTTTTGTAAATACAAAACAGCATCCATAAGTTCTTCTTGTAAATGATTTAGCCAATCGACTACTTTAGAAGGATCGTCTTCAAGTGTAATGCCATATTTTTCATAGCCTACATCTGATCGCTGTTTAAATTTGTCTACGACTCGTTCAACAACAGGGTCTCTAAATTTACATTTACAGCTCATCTTTCACAAATGTTCCGTTAATCATTTTACCAGTTCTTTTGCTGATAACATTGTAAGCCGCTTTAATGCAAGCTTCAATTTTAACACCTCTTATGTGTGCTAAATTAGTTAATACAACTACAATATCACCAATAGCATCTATAACTTCTAACTGATCATTTTTTAATAATGCTTTAGCTAACTCACCAGCTTCTTCTTGAAGCTTAACATATTGAGTATTTTGATCACCTTTTTCATATAAGCCTCTTACTTTGGCCCATGTTCTAATATTGTCAAATACTTGTGAGTCATCATCTGTATTTACTTCAAGTGATTCTAAGCTGTTATGTTTACAATAAAATTCCCATAGAGCTTTATTATATACATAGCTTCTATCACTATTAAACATAGACGTATGGCTATTAGACGCAATCCATTGAGCTGTTTCAACATCTAATAATATTTTGCCAAAGTCTGTTTTCCACACCATTCCTAAACCGTCCATTAATCTACCTTTCAGTTTATTAACTGGAACAGGAAATGTTGTTGTTTGTTCTGTTACGTTTACTTTCATTTTAAATAAATTTTTATAAGGTTTAATATCTACTTTATAGCCATAAGACGTTTGAAGTTCTAGCTCTTTCTTTGATATATAATCTATATCATCAGACTGATCTAAAACTTCGTATTCATTAGGCTTATACCCCTGCGTTTGCGTAACTCTCTTATTAAGATTACGTGTAACGCCGATTTTTTTACCCGGAATGTGATATAAATAGTACATCATTTGCCAACATTTAATTTTGCTGGTATTGCAGGCAGCGGGTTATAATTAGATATGGTTATTAATTCTTTACTCGGTATATACAATTCATTATCAATTATATCAATACCTCTTTGCAAATCTAAGTCAGGCAAATCGTTTGTTTCTTTTCTATAAGCATAACAATTTGCTGCATCAATATGATTTTTATATATATGGCAATCACCTAATTGAGCTATTAGTTTACCAGGAGTGTAATCTGTTTCTTTACATAATAACTCCAACAATAAGCCGTACATAGCTATGTCATAAGGCAATCCTAAAAATACATCAGCAGATCTTTGCATCCACATTAAATCCATTTTACCATCGTTGATATAAACTTGAAAAGCATAATGACAAGGAGGTAAGGCCATGTCTTTTAATTGGCCAACATTCCATGCATTAACCATCAATCTTCTTGAGCTTGGGTTTTCTTTTATATTTTTAACTAAGTTAAATAACTGATCTTCATAAATTGAAATAATATCCCAATTAATTACTTTCCACTTACGCCATTGCGCACCGTAGACAGGGCCTAACGTTCCGTCTGTTCTGCCTGATCTTTTATAATCAGCATCCCAATAAGTTACATTATTATCCTGTAAGTATTTCATATCTGTTTTGCCATGCAATATCCAGAGCAATTCAGTTCTTGCAGAATTGAAATACATTTTCTTATTTGTTAATAGAGGAAAACCTAAAGACATATCATGAACAAGTTGTCTACCAAATACAGATTTAGTTCCAACGCCTGTTCTATCATCTTTATCAACGCCTGATCCTAATATACCAGACACTAATCCTCTATATTCATTTTCTATATTTATCATAATAATATTTACACATTCTATAATATTCTGGCCATAATGTTTCTTTATCGTATACATGTGGAGCAAAGTTACACTTCTCTCCTTTTTTATACGGGCCTAAGTTTATACATATTTTCCATTGGCCATCTAATGGCATAGCCCAAGGTGATATTCTTATATTGTTTCTTGTACAATATAATTTCCAATCTTGTTCTTCTGGGGTTGGCATATACGGCGGAAGATAATTTGGTTTTCTTCTTTTGTATAAACTTTTCATAAATCCCAGGGCATAGGTTCATTTTCGTGTATAGCAAGTTGATGTGGTATAAAGCAACCTGATCTTGGCTCCCAAGTGAAATGAGCTTCAGCTCCATTTTCTCCAAGGTTTTGAAACTTAACTTTTAAAACTTTAGCTTTAACAGTTTTGTTTTCATAATCTCTGTGAACTAATATACCGTGGTAAGATGCATCATACCATTCGCCTCCTCCTTTAATATTATACATAGTTGGTTCTTCAATCTTGCCATTACTATCTTTATACATTTTAGTTGGATGCGCTACTATAAACACTAATACGTCGTACTTTTTTGCAAATATTTCAATCTTAGTTAAGTATTCCATAGTATACCTATTAACATCTTCAGTCTTGCAATCGACGTCTCTAACTTTATTAAATGGGTCTATAACCAAACATTTAATACCTTTACGCTTAACTAGCTCAGCACCTTTTCTTAATACTGATTCTAAAGTATAGCGTTCCATATCGATAAAGTAAAAGTTATCATTAACGTGTTCCGCTACTTGATTCCATTTATCGCTACCAATATCTGTTTTCTTTGGCATGTCTTGCCAAACTTTTCTCATTAACTTATGAGCATGTAAATAAGTAGGAGCGTTCTCAGGAGATGCAAATGCTGTTTTCCATTGGTACTTCTGATTATAACCTACTACCATCTGATCAACGAAATCTGACTTTCCGCTACTAGGTATGCCAGTAACAGTGATAAACTGACCAGTATAAGTACTAAAAATATCGTCAAAATTAGGTAAACCAATTTGATACCCACGTTTGAAACCATTTCGTACAAAGTCTGTAATTTCATCTTCTATATCTTTTAAAGTTGTTACATTTTCTAATGGAACTGGTCTTGCTCCTTCAATACGTTTAATTAATTTCTCTTTACCGTACTTTATTAGATATTCATTTGCATCTTTACAATCTTCAAATGTAGCTATGTAACAAACTTCTGCTCCGAGTCTTCTTATAAATTCTTGTTGTAGTGCCTGACCTGGTTCGTCATTATCTACGGCTAGTATTACTTTTTCTTTATTTTCAAAGTAGTCTATGCAGTTATCCAAATAATCTAAATTATTTGAATTAAGTGTTGCTCCGTTAGGAACTGATATTGCATTTTTAATTCCAGCTTCATGAAGCGCTAATACATCTATTTCGCCTTCTGTTATTACACAATCGTCATAACCAACTATACTGTTAATGTTATAAAATATTTTCTCAGCACCTTTATATAATTTAAAATTCTTTCTGCCGTCTCTATATTTAACATTAATAAGTTCGTCACCCATAATGTAATTAAACTGAATTGTATTCTCGGACTTGCCGGTCTGAGGCATAAATTCTTTACCTTCTGTAACATTTAAGTCATCTAAAGTTTTTTGAGATATACCTCTTGTTTTAAACCATTCGTATACTTTAGAACCTAATTGCTTAGGATCAACAACACTTAGTGCATCGGGCCTAACATAATCTTTAAGTGCAGACCCTTTGCGTTCGTAAGTGTGTAGTTGAAATGATGAATCACAATGATGACAAGTACCCAATCCTCTTTCCCAATCGTAAGAAGCACACTTCTGTTTTCTATTCTCAGGTTTTCTATCAGACGAACACAGGGGACAAATCCCCTGTGCTTTACCAACATCTAAATCGTGTTGGTTAAACTGGTCGATTAAAAAACCATTAATCTCCGTGTTGTTTACTTGCATTAATTAACTATTTAAAATGGTAAATCATCTGCTGGTGCCGGAGCAGCTACAGCTTGCGCTGGTTGGTCTGATCTTGGTGCAGCGCCAACATTATCTCCATTTGTCCAAACTACTTGAACATTACCTAAATAAACTTTAGGATTTTTAGCTTCTCTTTCCTCTTTGGATTGAGCAACTACAACCGGTCCTTGATTACCAAACTGATCTACTTCGTCATTTATTGTAATCGTAATAGGTAAATACTTACCCTTCTTACCAACAATGATCTTGTCCTTTGGTATCTCGTTAAGGTTGATACTTGTTTTAATTATACTAGCCATATTATACTGCTGTTTGAAATAAGTTATTGAACATAGTTCTTAGCTCAGTAGTTCCTACTGTAGCTCCCGTAGCTTGTAATCTACGTCTGAAGTTATCAGCTTTTTTGCTATACGCATGCAATCCATCATTAGATGTTTTGTTAGCGTAAAACTCCGTTGTTGGAAATGTCATTCCAGTCATTGCACATAATTTAGTTGTTGCTTTTTTTCTTCTTGCCATAATATAAGGGTTTTAAAGGGTTAAATTCATAAAGTATTGTGAAGGTTCAAATCCTTCGGTTTTAAAAAATAAGTCGTAAGCCTCAGTGGCTCTTTTAACTTTAGCTTCACCTGACTTATAAAAATCTGGTGAACAATCAATAACTGCGATTTGATGAGTGTTCTTATCCATTACCATGAATACAAATTCGTAGCCAAACAATTTACTGTAAATATATGCTTGACTATCGTAATTATAACGGTAAGCGGAACGCCTGAAAGCATTTATGTCGGACGTGGTTTTCAGGTCAATGATTAACTGGTCATCATGATTTATGATGTCAGCTTTTCCTTTCCACATATTACCTTCAAGCTCCACTATACCTGGCTTCTCATACTCAACATCAATGCCACGAACTAATCCGCGACATATATCGTTCTTCATTAATTTCTCGGTCATCAATTCTATCTTGTCAACTTCGTGTTGTAATAAACACAATTCGCCGTTAGATATTTCTTTGTAATGTTTTGTATTTCTTGTACTGCTCTCAACTATCTTAAACTTCTTAAGCTTATCCGGTTCGAGTATTGCAGTATGGAAATATCCACCCACAAGAAATGCTGATGACATTTTTGATTGCTGTCCTAAAGCTAAAGGATTAGTAAGCAAAGTAGATATGTCACTGTTACTTAAGTATTGTTTACCAAACTTGCCGTAATAATGTTCATCTTCTTTTAACTTTTCTAATACCTTTTCTTTTTTCATTTACAGGGTTGTTAATTCAATTAATTCTTTTTTAATGTTAGGAGTTAAATTATACTTGGCTTCGATCACTGCCATTTTACCACCTGCTCTAATATAGTCTAAAGCTTTTTGAAATTTAGCGTCTTGATTAGACTTTATTTCAGCTTTGTTTGCGACTGGTTTAGGCTTTGCAATGGTTGTTTTACCGTGATCATTTGATGCATCACTATCTTGTGTATCATCTATAAGTAACAAGTTGCCAAGCGCATACTTCTTACCATAACTCGAAGCGGACCCAAACTTTTGTGGAGTTTGCATACCCTTCTGATTTAAGTCTACACCAACTAATGCTGTAGCTTTTATTTCCATACCTTTTTCATCTTGAATAACAGCTGTGCTTTCAAGTATAGGCATAGGTTCAGTTGAGATTAATTTTTCTTTAATCCTTACTGATACTCCTAACTCTAAGAGATAGGGTTTAATTGCTTCGAGAATGTCTTCGGCTGATCTGAAGTTGTATTTGCCGAATGAGTTAAATCTACTTTTCTTCGATTTAAATTTTGTCTGAATGGTTGACAGTTTTTGGTTTAGGGTCATACTAATATTATTACATGTTAATTGTTAAACTTAAGTTCTCTATTTACCGTAACCTACAGGTAATCAAGCACTTGCGAGCTATCTACGTTATCGATTAAGGTTTGTATAGCATCACGTTTTATTTGTGAAATTCTTACATGAGCGGTGCTCACACTGATTCCAACTTGTGAAGCTATATCATTTGCTGAATGCTTATCACAATCTAAACCGTAACTTAACCTCAATACATTATATTGTCTTTCATCTAAATGCGTTCGCATTAGACCTAGCAAATAAGTATTCAATAAAGCTATGTTATACGGTTCGGATTTGTCTATTACTTGATAAGCTAAATTTTCATCATCATTAGGGCTTGCGTCAATTGAAGAGAATACAGAGTTAAAGAACATTGCAACTAGTTTTTCATCTTTCGGATTCTTTCGTATTTCATTTAGTTTATGCTCAGGTATTCTTATCTCACCTCTATTCATATCAACAGCGCGTCTTATTGCACCTTTAATTCGTTTAGATAAAAATGATTTTAATGTTTTTTCTTGGTCTTCTGATTTAAGTAACAGCTCTCTATCTAATTTATTTACTGCCGCTATTAAAGCATAATTACCGTCTTGTATAAGATCGAGTATAGACAGTATGCCAGAAGCTTGATTTGTTGTTGATTGTTTTCTCGCTATGTTTTCAACTAGCGGTAAAAAGTTTATTATTAGCTCATCATTAGTTAATTTAGTATAGTCACCGTCAATTGGTTTATTAACTTCTTCAATTGCTTCTTCAACTTCTTCTTTATATTTTAAATATATTGGTATATTATATTTTTTCATAGTTCATTATTAAGTAGTTCTTTTTCTGTTTTCAATTGATTGCCCATATTTCTGTGTATTGTTCTTGTTGTACAACCTAATAACTTGGCTAATTTACTTATTGTTATTTTTTGTTTTTCGTGGTTTAAATCAAGCATGCATTGGTATATATCATCTTCTGAAACTTTTTTACCTTTACCTATTAACGTGCCCACAATGCTCAACTTTTGCGACAATGTTAGTCCTGTACCGTGCTTGAATATTACTTTACGTATTCTATTACGAGGAGGCGTATCACCGATGCCAAGTACTTCATTAATCATATTGTCAAGTATTTTTTGCTTCATAAAAAATGTAACAAAACCGTTTTCTTTGTTTGCAATAAAATTAAATATAGATCGCATATCATCATCAAGCGAAACGTCATCACCTTCGATGCCATCCGCATTTAAATAGTATAAAACTAAAAAATGCCACTTTAAAGATTTATATGTGGTTATCTTTGCTTTACTGCGAAATAGATTGTAGCATTGGAACGTACCTTCCGCGTAGTAATCATATAGATCAGTTGACTCGGTAGGGACATCAGTAATAGGATTGCGATAATATATCACTCTCTTATTATCTAGCCAATTTAATTTTCTATCTTGTGACATTAGCTTGTTACTAATTATTATTTATTAGCTTTCGTCGCTTTTTTCGGCTTTTGAAATTTCTTTACTTTACTTGCAATGTTAAAAACATTTGCATTTACTAAATGCTTTGCATTTTTTGTTGTTTTACTCATTTAATTCAATTTTAATGTTAGTCCATTTTCCCATAGTGCCGACATTTACAAGAAAATCAATACGTTTAGTAAAACGTTTATTCATTCTATCTTGTACGGTCCAGTCACCATCAAATTCTCTGCTTATACCTTCTATGCAGACGCTAGCTCCAAACGTGTAACCCAACTTTTCAAGGTCTCGTGAAACTGCAATCCAGCGATGCCCAGCAGGGTTATCAGGATTAATTTGTTTCATGGAGGCAGTGACGAATGGAGTGCTGTCTGTCTGTTCAGGTACTGCGTGGTAAACCGTAGCGGTAACCCACGTCTTCAGGAATAGTGTTAAAAGTATAAGGTGTTTCATTTTTATTTACTATTTTTGCTTTTTCAATAATGTAATACGTCCAATACCCGTGTATAGCATTTGACCGTTTAAACTCGTCAGGCATACACTGAGGTGGTTCGTTAAATTTACCGGCTGGTATGTTAGGCGGATATTTAGATAACGCTTCTTTACATTTAGTTATGGTTAGATGTTTTTTATTATAGCGGGCGGTGTACTCGTCGCTTAAACCTAGCATGTGGTTGTATAACCATCTGTACTGGTTTTTATTTTCACGACACCAAATACTTGATGGATGATTTAAGTGTGCAGTTTTATAAGGCACGTCTTCATTGCCATAGTATCTATGGGCCGTACAAAGCATTTGGGCTGACTCTAAGATCATTTTAACTTTATGCTTATCATAAACATAGCTTGCCGCTTTATAAGGGTTTTTATGTAAATAAAATATATTCATAAATTTTTGAATAAAGTTCTTACTGCGAAAGCAAGAAAGATAATTAATATAATTATAATACTATTCATATTTTTTATTGTTTAATCGGTTATAATGTTGATCAAGTAATAGATTGGCAACTTCTATACTTATCATGTTGTCGTTATACAATTGCCATACTAACTTACTCATTTATTATTTTTTGTTTTATTAAATCTCTTGCTGTTCTGCCAAACCAACCTTGCAATGAATATGCTAATCGGGTGTCGTGTAAATGCTGCCAAGCTTCAATAACTTGGTTTTCGCTTTCAGCTTCTATCCAGCCTTCAGCAATTCCTGTTGCTTCATAATTACTCATAGCTATATATTTCTTCTAGTTCACACATTAACATTTCATCTATTTCTTCTATAGAATATCTATAAAAGTTTGGGTGCGTGTACGCCTTAATCCAAGGATTATTCATAATTTCTAATGGTTTTAAATAGTGGGTGTCTGTAACTACCGGCTTGAGTACGTTCAAAGTAAGTGAATGTAGCTCGTTTGCCTATGTAGTCATGAATATTGTTTAGTATATTAGCTAAATCTTTGTAGTTGTAGCCTTTACCGGGAGGACAACCAAATCTGTTACCGTCGTCGTCCATCATTAAGAACTTACCGAGCGTGCCTTCGCGTTTGCCTTTACCTTCTTCATAACCAACAATAGTGGCTTCGGTGTCAGTAAAGTCTTTAAACTTTTGTAAGTTGTAAGAGCGTTTCTGCTGATAAGGTTTGTCTAGACGCAATATAGAGCCTTCGTAACCGTTATTTAAGTTGTATTGATGTCTTAATTGTGCAGCTTCTTTAGAATTAACTAGATTAGTTTCTACATATTTAACACAAGCAGAATACAATGTACCTTGATTAACATCAATAAGTTGATGCATTCTATAACTATACGGTTGATTCATCACTGTTTCTATGTAATCATAGCAATGAAATTGTATTAAATGTTGAGCATTAAGTCTATCTTCAGGTGTCGGTTTTTGTTTTCTGACTAAAGATACAATCTTTTCGAAGTCATTTCTGAGTTTATGGTTGTATAATTCACCGTCAAGTATGACGTCTACATTAGCACAATCGAAGAAAAACTTTCTTAGTGATAATTTAATGTGTTCAAGGTTGTGAAATTCTTTACCTGTACGTGAGAAACATCTAATGTTTTCTTTATCGTCGACATATATAACACAACGTATGCCGTCAAGCTTAGGTTGAATGTATACTTTCTCGGACCAGTCGACAGGTTTTTTGTCTACTTTGTATGCGAGCATTGGTTTTATCATAATTCTTTTTTAATTTTTTCTATTCTTTTTTGTATGAGTGCCGCTTGTTCGTATTCTTCGTTAGCCTCATATTCTTTCATTACACCAGTTAAACTTTCTATTTCTTCAAGTAATAAATCGTTTGTACTATAGTGTTTAGAGTCCTGTTGTCGTACGACGTCAAGCCCGTAAGTTGCCGTTTCAGGATTTATAAACTCATTGTATAAATCGGTGCGTATTCGACGGTATAGCATTTTGTATTCTTCGTCTGTCATATTATTATTATCCGTTAGTCTTCGTATTTAGTCTGTGCTATTTTCAATTTTATCTTGCACTTCAATGTACAGTTCATGAAGCATATCGTCTACATATAATTCATCGTAAATTTCTTCATCAATAAATATATCAAGACCGTCTTTAATGCAACTTATAATTTCTTCGGCCATACCTGTTGCGTAATAATATACATTTTCAGGGTTAAAGCCATAGTCATCATTAGCGTGTGCCCAATATACATTATAAGAGTCCGCAGTGTATACAGATTCAAATATGTAGTCACAAATATTAGTATCCTCATAACCAGTTTTGATTGTAGAGTTATAATAGTCTAATATCCAAGTCTTTGCTTCATCAGGTGTAACGTCGTACACATCTTCTTTATATATCTTTTCCATATTAATCTAGTAATACCATATAGGCTTTAGGGTTATTTGTTCTGAACCATGACAAACCGTCTTGCCAATTCTTGATTACAGAGTCATTTAAATTTGTTGAGGGTATCATTGCGCACCCCATAACAAAGTCGTACATACTTAATTCTAAATTATTAAGTTCGTAACTTTCGCCAGAGAATGGATTTGTTACACTATCGCCTTGATCGTATACGGTTCCATTAAACCATTTAGGTAATTTATTTTCTTTCATATTACGTTGTTAAATATTGTTTTTTACAGAAGAAATAACAAAATTTCTTTGTTTCCATTGTGTGTAGCCCATATCGGGTTCACTGTATTTTTTAATCAAACTATCAGGACTACCTACAAATATATTTTTATTTGTGTAATTATCCCAACAACTTATCCATACATCAGGTTTGCCAACCCATATTATCCATGTGTATTGGTGATCAATTGATTCAACACTAGGATATAGGTATTGGCTGTTGTAGTGAAAGTCGTGTACTAAATGACTTGCAATTCTAGAACCATCGCCAAATTGATTGAAGCCTTGGTCTTTTTGCATATAGTTCACCCAGTTGGCTAGCTCTACACCGCGCCATGAAGGATAACCGTCGTGGTGCATATACATGTTTACATAGCTATCGTCGTTTACTTTTTTGGGTTCGACCGCAAAGCCTTGCTCAAATTGTTTCGCCGTTGACCGATCTACGATCATTGTAAGGTTTCTTGTGCTCATTTAATATTAATTTTAGTATATATTCGTATAATTCTTTTTCGCGTTTCATGCTTTTAAGAACAGATTTGTGTAGATCAATAGGTATAAACCTAGTTGCAGTACCGTCATCTATTTCTTTTTGTTTATCTGATACTTCCCACTCAAGGGCAAATATTTTTGCGCAGATTTTGTCGTGTGCTCGTTCGTTTAACGTCATTACTTTTGAATAATGTTATCGCCGTATAGCACGGATTCAACTGATCTGTCGTAAAAGTCAGCCCAAGTTTGAAGTGACCTAACGTCGTCAATAGTTAATTGATACCACGCTGTGTGACTCATTAGCCTGTACTTTAATTGTTTTGCGGTTGCATATTGTTTTGCATTTGCATTAAGATTTTTTTTCAATTCAGGAAATAATCTTTGATAAAGTGATTTGCTCATAATTTAATTTTATTTAGTTTACATTTATATTATCCAATTGTATTCGTGTTTAGTTTGTATTAAACCATTTCTTCAATCACACCGATTAACTCGCTGATTATCAATACTATAGTTGCCGCTATTATGTTGAAAGGTATTAGCGCATACCCGCCAATTCTTACTGTACTCTTCAGAATTGACACATAAAAATGTTTCGTTGCATTCGGATATTTCATTTAGTGGAAGTGGGCGGAGTCGAACCGCCGTTACCAAAATTAGGTACCATGTATTTCAATGTCTACACCCGGTTTCGGTCTTACCTTATCACTCCCATTTCGAGGTACCAGTTGTGGACAGGTAGTTAACTAGTATTGTCATTTATCCACACTTTCTGTTTTATTGAAGTTATAAACTTCGCGGAGCCATCCGGTACTCTTTCAACCGTTCCAACCGCTTGTTCTTACCCTTCAACTAACGTGACCTGTATGCCGCCACCTCGATTGTTTATCTTAATCAGTTGCTTGCTCATAGCGTATTTTTACCGTGCGTCACTGATTCAAGATTTTATTTTCTACGCCACGATCTGTGTACCGCGTCGCTTACTTCTTGAGATACAATTTGTACTTCAAGAACTTGTTTGTTTGCAATTATAGGTACATAACTGTATTGTTGAGTTGTACTGCAATCAATACAAGTGTTGTAACCTAATTTAACTCTGCCTAGTGGTATTATATTTTTACATTTACATTTCTTCATACAATTATATTATCCAATACTAATCGTGTTTAGTTTGTATTTGTTCAAACATTTTAGATATAGCTAGGTTCATGACGTGCGAATGTATAGCATTATAGTTATCGCCTTCCGCTTCATACTCTGACAATTGCCAATCAACACTGTCGTACATTAATTCTTTGGTGACGTCTGCAATACCTTGCGCGATGTCATCTAATTCTTTCATTTTACTCATTGTAATAAGGTTTAGTATAGTTAGTATTATAATTAATTGATTTCGCTACGTTTTGACGCCATTCCCATTCGTTTTTGCGGTATTCATAGCTATTACACCAATTTTTTACTGCAGTTATTTGTGGGGTTTTACCGTATTTAGCTTCATAGTCAAGACATTCTTGTAGTTTAGCGTCGATTTGGTGTTGAGGATAGTCTTTAAATTCCATATTATAGTGTGTCAAATATACCGAATGTCGCATTGTCCATTGCAGATGGGTTAGTTATTAAGTGGTATAGCAACTGCGCCATACCGAGTACCCACATTATCATTAAGATTGCAGTGGTAATTTTTAAGATGATGTCTACTATTTTGTAGTCACTCATTTTAGATGTAAATATTGCTTTTATCATTATTATTAATTTATTATATTATCTGTTGTTATTCGTGTTTAGTTTGTAAGTCACACCTGAACTTGTGTAGTTCCATCTACTTGTGTAACTAGGTTTCTTACGTTTACTGTAGTTGGTTTTTTGTTCAACTTTATATCTTTTATTACCCATACCACTACAAGGTCCGTGTACTTTGGCCATCTCATAGTGAGAATGAGCTCGTTGTTTTCTTTTTGCTTTGGTAAATGCGATGAGTTCTTTCATCGTCTTACATACATAGTAGGTTTTATTTGTCATAATGTTCTAGTATTTCTTCGACCGCATTACTGAAGTCGTGGTGGTCGATTGTTTCGTTTCTCAACATTTTAGCATGGAAATGCAGTTCGTTAAGTAGTTCGCGGAGTGTTTTATCTATTATCATATTCAATTATATTATCCATTAATGTTCGTGTTTAGTCTGTGAGTTTCGATTATTCCAATTATATCCCACCTAGTTAATTCACCGGACATTTGTTTTAGGATTGCCCACGTCATATCGTTACCTAGTTTATCAGAGTATAGCATATTATTTATTTTCATTATAGTTATTATATAGGCTTTCTATATATTCTTTGTCATTTAGTTGCTCGTCGGTGAGTTGGTGAGCATCGAGGAATCGATTGAACTCATTGTCTACAATTTCGTTTATTTTGTCTTGTAATTCGTCACCTTCATACTCATATTGTAAGTGAGAGTAGTCTTGTATTACTTCATTATATATATCTTCTCTATTCATATTGTTTAATTTTATTTACTAATTCAGTTAATAATTCTACATTGGTATACCCTAATCTTTCATCAAACCATTCTTGATTTACTATTTCATAAGTTAGAAAGTAATTGAATATTTCATTTTCATTTTCTATATTTTCAATAGTTCCCCAATATTCTGGGTTTTCATTTAGGTTAGTAATTTCTTTTTTAATTACATTTTTAATTAGTGGTAAAGTTCTTAACATATTATTATTTTTTAATTACACTTATATTATCCATTTAACTTCGTATTTACTTTGTAAGTTGTATAGCACTTATCTTACTCTATCATATTTAGAAATAGGTATCATTTCAATTAACTCTCTCATTCTTTGACGAGATTTATCGGTAGGATTAAAGTTAGAGTGGAACTCATCTATTTGTTGTAATTCTAGGTATATTTCTTTTAAATTCATTTTATATTATTTTAATTTTTAGTTGACACGGTGAGAATCGAACTCACTTAAACCATTGTGTCATTTACTCATTCACATTTTTATACTTATAGAAACAAGTGAAACTTAAAGTAGGTAATTTGTTTACAATTGTTATTTTGTTTACAGATGTAACCCTTCACCTGAGTACCCGAAAAGTGTGACATTAGGTACATAATGATTTAATAGTAGTTAGCTATTGTCACTGTTTTCTAGTAGTTTAATTCTTTCGATTACTACATTTCGAACATTACTTGGCATGTCAGTTGATTGAGACCAATACCCTCTCTTTAACCAGCAAGGTAAGATGTTTAGTTTAGGTAACATTACTTTTAATACCTCGTCGTGATTGTAGGTGATTTGTTCATGTTTGTTATTGATAAAGGTAATGATTTGATTTCTACCTAACCAACTCTTTCTTACTACGAAATTGTTTCGGTGGATTGGTGGAAAGATTTCGCTTAATTCTTGTTTACTTAATTTACTTACATTGTCATTTAGATTACTCATATTATATTTATTTATTTATTATTAGTTACTTACTTACATTTATATTATCCAAGTTACATCGTGTTTACATTGTAAAAGGCAAAAACTTATAAGGAAATATTTAAAAAGGTAGGGGGGTGGGGTAAAATAAGTTGATTTTATTATAGGGTATACAGAGGAAATACGGTAGTGTAACCCATAACTTCCCTATATGACATTAGCCTGTAAAGGTATATTAATAGCTACCTAACGTCACTGATTAACAATTAGGTATAATAAGTAATAATAAGAGTATGGCACAGAAACTATCAATTAAAGCCCGATTAGCAAAAGCAAAGCGAGACAAGAAGTATGCAATGAGCGAGTGGGGTAAATACAAGAAACGTACAGCGCAGGCAAAGAAGTGTAAGAAAGGATATGATTTTGATCACAGATTAGGTAAATGCATTAAAGCATCTAAGAACAGAGCCGGTGGTAAAGGCGGAACTAAGAACGAAAAGACCCAAAGAAGATACGGGTATTAAAATATAACTATGGCTAGACTAACCTCATACATTAATCAGAATCCAAGTGATAACGATCTTTTAACGGGATCGGAGTACATATCGTTTGGTAATTATAAAACGGGTAACTACAAGTTAGTTGACTTAGCAACGTATTTTGCAAGCTTTCAAATACAGAACGGTTCTGGTTTTAATTTAGCTACCATGAACCAGAGTATAACTACTAATACAACGGCAACATCCGCAAATGCAAGTCTTATAACTAATTTAACATCGTCAGTTAATTTAAACACAACCACAGTAGCAGCAAAACCTGCGGTGTTTAGGCAAGATGATGAACCAGGAACATCGAATGTAGCTAATGGTTCTTTATGGTACGATACAAACGACGGTAATAAATTATATGTATTAACCAGCGGGTCGTGGGTTGCTACTCCAGATACTAGAATTGCCACAAACGTAACAGGTGTTGCATCCAATGCTTCTAATATAACAGCCAATGTAAGCAGTTTAGCCTTAAGGCCTAGAGTATTCAGGCAAGATGATGAACCAGGGACAGTTGGCATACCGGCTAATTCACTTTGGTATGACACAGATGATAACAACAAGTTATATATATTTAACGGTAGTGCATGGGTATTAACCGATGATAGTAGAATAGGTACTAATGTATCTTCTCTTGCTACTGCTACAACAAATATATCCACTAATGCAACTAACATTTCAGCAGAAGCAACTAAAGTAACAGAATTACAATCCCAGTTTGTTTACACCAACGGTGAAATTACTTCGGTAGCAGATGCATTAGCAACATCAATAACTACAACTGCAACATCGGCAGCTGGATCTGTAGCGGCGGACTTGGATAAATTAGAAGCTGTATTCAGTTTCGATTCAAGCGGTGATGTTGACGGAACAAATGGGGTTCTATCTACAGCAGTAACATCTAGTGCAAACGCAGCAATAGCAAACGCAGCCCTAGCATCAGCACAATCAGTAACCGACTTAACAAGTACAGTAAATGGCAATACAGCTAGTATAAGCACACAATCAAGTACATTATCTACAGTTGAAGGTTATGTAGAATCAAGATACAGCATAAATTTAAATGCAGGGGGCGCGGTAGCGGGTATGTCTATTATGGCTTCCGACGGCACCACATCCGATCCAATATCTGAAATAAGATTTTTAGCCGATAAATTTAAAGTATTCAACGGAGGAACCGCGGGTGATGCTACCGACTTTGATGCACCATTTGAAATATCAGGAGGTGTTGTTAAAATTAAAACAGCCAATATAGGCAACATAAGTTTTGGTGATATATCAGACGCACCATCAACAACGTTTACATCGGTGGTGTATGCATCGGATGCATCAGGTACTTCTCCTTCATTTACAAAAGGAACACGAACTTTTTATGCAATATATCAAGGGGCTGCACAAATTGATTTAACAGACTCATCAGCGATCTCCGCTTTAACATTTAATCAAATTACGGGTAGCACGGGATCTTCAGGGGCTGATGCTAAAACAATAAAATTAAGCTCAGATGCTTTAGTTGTTAAATACGACTCAGAAGGAAACAACCCTTCCCCATCATCTATAACATTGACAGCAAATTCTACAAATTTTGCCGATGGCTTCTTTAAATTTACTGGAGGAGGATCGCATTTTACAGATGAAACATCGTATACAGATGGTACAGGGCAAAATCAAGACACGGCAACTATAACAGTTCCTTCAAGTTTTACAGCCTTTGGGTCTCCTCTTGCGATGAGAGTTGGTGTGGCTGAAGGTGATCAAATTGAAGATGCTTTTGATACTATAAATATTGCTCCAGTAAAAGAAGGATCTAATGGGCTAACTATATTATTATCTAACGATTCACATTCGGTTGCTGCATCATCAAACGGAACAGTTTCAAGTTTCACTGGTTCTGGTACAGATATAGTAGTATTCGACGGTGCCACTGAATACAATAGTGTTGCTCACGACGCCACTCCTGGTAATAACGAGTTTAAAGTAACAACAAATGTAACAACAGGGACTATAACTGTAGGCACTCAAGATATATCAGCTAATAAGGTAACATTTGCAGACCACAGTGGAATGACAAGTGATCTGGCTATTATTGAATACACTATTAATGTAGAAAATACAACAACAATTAAAAAATACCAAACATTAAATAAATCAAAACAAGGTGTAGCAGGGGCTGATGGTGCAGATGGCTCGGCGGGATCTAATGCTAGAACTGTTAATTTAATAGCTGATGATTTAAGTTTTGAATACAACGCAGCAGGGAGTTCTCCTTCACCCTCAACTGTAACAGTAACCGCAACTGCTTTAAATGCTACAGGTACTGTTTATTACGAATTCTTTAAAAATGATGTTAGCACAGGCGCAGCTGCAACTACTAATACATACACATACACTCCTCAGGCCAGTTATAGTAACATGCCAGAAAAAATTGAGGTGCAAATAAGAGAAGGCGCTGCTAGTGCGGCTATTGTGGCTAGAGACCAAATAACTATGTTTGGTATCAAACCAGGAAGTGATGGGTCTGATGGTTCAAATGGAGGAGATGGTGCGGATGGTTCAAATGGTGCGGATGGCTCAGATGGTGCGGATGGTGTTTCTCCATATGCTGTAATATTAACCAATGAAGCTCACACATTACCCGCAACAGGAACGGCAGCAAATGCGGCAACTTACACTGGTTCCGGAACAACAATTGACGTTTATAAAGGTATAACGCAATTAAATAGTGTTTCAGGTACGCCTAGTACTGGACAATTTAAAGTAACAGCTACAGCAACAAACATTACAGCTGGGGCCGAAAGTATAACTGGCAATCCATCAGTTTTTGGAGACCATACCAATATGACAGCGAATAATGCAACAGTTAGTTTTTCTGTAAATTGTGAGGGCCAAGCAACTATAGTTAAAGTACAAACATTATCTAAATCTATAAAAGGTAACGCTGGAGCAGACGGAGCAGACGGAGCAGACGGAGCAGACGGGGCAAACGGAGCAGATGGAGCGGACGGGGCAGATGGAGCAGATGGAGCAGATGGAGGAACAGGAGCAACTGGTCCTAGATCGTTCAGTAGACAATTATATTATACTACTGCAGTTACTAGTCAACCTACGTTTAATTCAGCGGGAGTAGCATTTAGTTTTAGTACGAATGCTTTTAGCAGTTTACCAAGTGGATGGAGTGAAAGCGCTCCAGAAGCAACGCCGGGGTCAGGTAGTAATAATTACTGGCACATACCTGTATCTGTTGTTGAAGGCTCACCCTCTAATACATTAACATTTGGTTCTGTAACTAGAATGTTTGGGTTTAGCGGATTGGTAACTTTTTCAGGAACAACAATAAACGGAGCTTTTGATTATACAGCAATTGACGGTAGTGCAATAACAACAGGTTCAATAGAAAGTGCAAACTACGTAACATTATCTAATAGTGATTTTTCAAGCGCTGGTACTAAAATTAAATTATCAGATGGTAGTATTGAATCTAAAAACTTTTATGTAAAAGCAAATGGAGATGCTGGATTTTCCGGTACTATAACTTTAGGAAATACTAATTTAACAGAAAGCAATACGCTAAATTCAAATACTACTAAAGCACAAGTCGGTTTAGCAAATGTGGATAACACATCAGCGGCAGATATTCAAGCTGGTACAACTAAAGATAATGTTGGGCTTAATAACGTGGATAACACATCAGATGCAGATATACAGGCGGCCACATTATCTGCAGCTACGAAAGCAGATGTAGGGTTAGGAAATGTTGATAATACTTCTGATGCAGATATACAAGCAGGAACAACAAAAGCCAATGTAGGTTTAGGAAATGTAGATAACAATTCTACAGCAACAATAAGATCTGTTGGTGCAGCAACATCTGGTACAGTAGCAGGATGGAAATTAGATGCTAGTAATATATATAGTGGTTCTGCGCCAGATGCTTCTGGTTATACCACAGGTGGTATGACTTTAAATAAGAACGGTTCAATACACGCTAAACAATTTTATATAGACACAAACGGTGATGCATTTTTTAAAGGATCGTTATCAGCGGCTACAGGAACATTTAGTGGTACCTTATCCGCAGCAGGAGGAACATTTTCGGGTAATATTGTAGTAACTGGAGCGGCAAATAGTACAAATGCACCAGCAACAATTAGCGGTAAAGCTGCGGCAAATGATTTAAATGGTAGGCCTACGGCTTTATTACTTAAAAACTCTGGTACTGGAACTGGTTTTGATGATTCAGTTGCTTTAGAAATGCAATCATCAGCAAGGTGGCATCATGTTATACAAATGTTCGGTGGTCAAGACGGAGATGGTAATTTTGATCTTAGTGCACAATATAGATTAGGTAAATCATGTACAACCGCTAATTGTGGGGATAATTATTCTACAGTTAAAATGATGCTTAATGGCGGTGGTATTATAGTTCCAGACGTGAGTGAAAATGCGCCATCAACTTATGACCCAGCGGTTTCAGGAGCTGATTTCCAATATGGATCAAATATATTCTTTAATAGCAATAATGCAGCTACTAATAATTTCAATTACGCTAGATTTCATGTAAACGAATATTTTAAAACATTTTTCCAAGATGTCCCAGGCGGTGCAAGTCACAGCTCAGGAAGTACAGCTTATGATAACATGAGTTGGGTAATGAGGAAAAGAAAAGTAAGTAGTGGAACATATTATTCTGCGGCTATAATGAAGATGGATACTTCGGAAATATTACATGTTGGTAAAATAGTAGATATTGGTAGCACAGCACATTATTTAGATCCGGGTAATTCCACAACATCAATAAACGTTGCTGGTGATATAGTAGCCTTTTCATCATCTGATAAAAGATTAAAAGATAATATTAAGCCAATTGAAAATGCACTTGACAAAGTTAATAAAATATCTGGTGTTACATTTGAGTGGAATGAAAAATCACATAAAGAGACTGGTAAAAAAGATGTGGGTGTGATAGCACAGGAAATTGAAGAAATATTACCAGAGCTTGTCGACAACAGATCTAACGGTTACAAAGCTGTTGATTATCCAAAGCTAACAGCATTACTTATAGAAGCTGTAAAAGATTTATCTAACCAAGTAAAAGAATTAAAAGATGGCACTACCAAGTAGCGGACAAATATCTTTTTCTGATATAAGAACAGAATTATCTTTATCAGGTACAGTATTTATGGCTGGGTCATCAATACCAGTTGGCTCTAGTCTTTTTGGTACAGCTAGTTCTGCAGTGAATAAAACAGCACCACATAAAATTAGTGAATTTTACGGATATACACACGTTAGTGGTGGTGGTGGTGGTGGTGCGCCTCCTCCTGGTGGTGGTGGTGGTGGACTAGGAGATCCTTAATTAAAATACCTAACAATCACGTAATTATAGTATCATAAGACCAAAACCAATGACTTATTTTTACAAAACCTATTCCTGGGGGAATAACAGTACCCAAGGAATATCCGAAGAAACCAGAACTCTTTGGGAGCACATCGCTAAGAAAGAAAACTGGCGTATTGTTCAACTACCTAATGGATTTTTCCAAGCTGAATACAAAGACCAAAACGACG
>Ga0206131_10002267_pt1 | contig 23554 bp, 26 predicted proteins | sample Helgoland_Spring_FD_148636 | JGI IMG/M metagenome (GOLD analysis project Ga0206131, IMG submission 148636) | Pelagic subsurface seawater microbial communities from Kabeltonne, Helgoland, North Sea - Helgoland_Spring_Bloom_20160517_1 | ecosystem: Environmental > Aquatic > Marine > Epipelagic ...
TACAGCTTGGTTGTAATTGGTCTAATAGATAAGTCTCTATACAATTTCTACAGCATTCAAAATCACAAGCACCGCATTGTACTTTCTTTCTTTTATGATTTGTATAATTTTCGCAACATATATTGCATTCTTTATTTTCATCTTGTGATATTGATACTACTGACGTCATATTTATTAATATAACTATATATTAATAAATTTAATTCAATTTATTTTTTTCGTGATCTTTTATATTTTCGTCTTCTTTTTCGTGTTCTTTTTTTCTTATATTTCCTTCTTTTTCTTGTTCTTTTTCTTCTTCTTCTTCTGGATCTTCCTCCTTCCTTTTTATATTTTCCAAAAAATCCACATATTTTTTCACACGTTTTTCCTCCCTCTTTCAAGCATTTTTCCATACAAGTGGGGTCTTCCTGTGGCATTGCTACCGGTTGTGACATTCCCATTATAAACTGAGTTGTTGGTGTAAATCGTGATGCGTCTGTTAATGGTTGATACTTGCTGCCATATACAAAATACATATAATATCCCATATCTCCCATATTTATATCTACCGATTGAGTTCTTGGACTAATGCGCACCCATTCTGAACCAGCGTTTATATGAGGATATTTTCCTGGGTTGCCTTTTTGTCCTATTATAGCTGTCCAAACTCCATCACTATTATCTCTATGAAAATGTTCTATATCTACCTCTGTATTTGATAAGCGTTTCCATTCATTTTGTAAGTCTGAACCGCTTGTCATAAATTCAATCAAATATTGTTCCCAAGCTTGACCTAATAATTCACTATCACTATCATCCATTGCTATTGGTATAGGCATATAATCTCTTGAACCACGCGATGCTGTAAATGTTCCTGTATAATGCCTAAAATTAAATTTCGCAAAATAATATGATATTACCATTGTTAATGCTGATAATTTTGTTCCCATATATCCCATTTCATGACCCATTATATTTGCTAAATCAAGCAATAAAGCTCCTCCTCCTCTTACATTAGAACATAATCCTTCTACATATAAAAATGGTTCTGCTGATGCCATCGGTGTATGTCGGTAACCGATATTATCAATCCATACTTTTGATGGTTTATAACTAATATCTTTTACCACCAAAAATCCTGTCAAATCATATTTATCTTTTTTCGCTACCTTTCCTAATGCTTTTTCTTGACGAATTTTTTTTATCTTTTCAAGAAACTTTTTCTTCATAGACGGTTTGCCATCAAAATAATCTTTATACTTATCCATTAATTCTTCATATCTATTTTGATTATGTGTATGAATAGCTGCTCTTGTTTTTATATAATCTTCTAATTGCTCTAATTCTGGTTCATTAGTATCGCCCTTTTCCTTTGGGTTTTCTACTGCTATTACTATAAAAGTCACCTCTTTATACATATCTTCTCTATCAAAATAACTACCAGGTAAATTAGCACCACAAGGATATCTTCGCTGTCCCCATACATCACTTTCATTTTCATCATATTGTAGTAAATTAACTAATGCATTCCAATGATGGTAATCTACTGGAGCTCCAAATCCTGTATGATCTATAGTTTTCAATGCTCCTCTAGTATTATGGTCAAAACTTATCATATATTTTTCTGGATTATTAATAACTTTCTTTGGAAAATGTATATTTTCCTTGGGTATTGCTTTGGGAAATCCTTCAAATTGAACCATATCCCCTTTATTTCTAAAATAATCATAATGTCTTTGAACTCCCAAATGCCCCCAATATTCATCTTTTTGAGATTGGGAAGAGCTCATTTTAAATGGATTATAATATACGTGTATTCCCGGACTATCTGTCGTCCATAATGATAAAGTTGCTTCTCTTTCACTTCTTTTCACTTTTTTTGTTTTTGATGTTGATCTTTTTTTTTTACTTGACTTTTTTACTATATAATATATAAATATTTTTTCAATTATATAAATAAATAAAAAAAGAACTAAAAAATAAGGACTAAAAATTACGCACTATGAAAAAGGCACCATAGACATTATTTAGTTTCTATATAAAATTAATACATATTAATTATATATATGAGTTCAAATACAGAAGATATGACAGATTTTGATGTATCTAATTATCCTATTGAAGATTTATTCGCAATTATGGGTATTTTAGGTCAACAACCGTTTACCAAAGCTGAAATTATAGATGAGACACAAAAATTCATAGATAAATACGAAAATGACCCATTATTTAAACGATTTTTCTTTGATGTTAGAACTAGATTGTTAAAAGAAAAAGACTATGTTATGGAAGATAATGTATTTACATTCAAAAAAGAAGATGAAGAAGAAGATGTTATTGTTGGCGATAGATACGAAAAAACCAGCGGTTTAATAGATGACGAACATTTGGTTATTGGTGAAATTAGACAAAAATCTACTGGTGGACACGATATTCCTTTCGTTCAAGGTGATAATAATCCTACAAAACGATATACTGTCACTAGAATAGTTAATTTTGATAGTCATTATAGAACTATATTAGACCCTTCTTCTGTTGCTTGTCCTGTTGCTGATCCTAATAGTAACCAACGACTTGATAGTCCTACTAATTATACTGCTAATCTATCTCAACCCCTTCAAAATGTTATTGAAATTACCCTTGAAAATGCTGAAATACCTAGTTCTTGGTATGTTTTTAATAGTGAATACGGGACCAATTATTACTGTACTAACCAACAAGCCGACCCTTTCTCTATTCCTAGTGGTAATTATTCTACATCTACACTTCTTATACAAGAATTAAACAATGCTTCAACTGACTTATTATTCTCTTATAATTCTCTTACTAATAAAATTTCAGTTCAAAATAATAGCGCTGCCGCTATTATCATCGAATGGTATAAACCTATCACATCACTTAATCTCTGTGTTGATGGTGGTGGTGTAGGACAAAAATTAGATTGTAATTTAGGATGGCAACTTGGATTTAGACTAGAAGCATATACAGTACAACCTAATCATACTATCACTGGTGAAGCTATTTTAGATTTACACGGACCAAAATACCTATTAATTTCATTAGATGATTTCCAAAATAGCAAACCGAACCAAGATATTATTTCCATTCGTAGTAATAAATCCAATTTTTCATTACCTAGCTACTATAATAAAAATACGATGGACCCTGGTTGTGATCCCCCTGATTATAATGCTTTTTATCAATCTTGTTCTGCTAGACCTGTAAACTATGATTTAAGTCGTAATTTAACTCAAAAGCAGTTATACAGCGTAGATCAATTGAAACTCGCTATGACTGGAAAACCAGCTGATAGATATTCTAGTCCTAATTCTACTGATATTCTTCATAAAGTTCCTATTGTTAGAAATATTCAACAACCATATGGTAATATTTCCTATATTAACGCTCATCCTGATTTATCAAAACGTATTTATTTTGGACCTGTTAATCTATCTTCTTTTAGAATACGTCTATTAAATGATAAAGGACTTGTTGTAAATCTTAATAATATGGATTGGTCTTTTTCTATTAGGGTCACACAAATTTATTCTTATTAACTTATTGTACCATACAACATTTATCATATATCCCTTCTTCTATAACATACTCTTCTTCTATCTTTCTTATATCTATTCCTTTTCTTACTCCTGGAACACATACTCCTTCTTCTATTTTTTTTATTATATGTTCCGTCATTTTTTCTAAGAGACACCTTGTATTGGTGGTTGTTTTTACTGATATATCATATCCTACCATTCCTAATTCTTCAGCATATTTTTTAAATTCATCTACTTCTGCTTTCAATGGCAAATCTATCTTATTTAATATTGCTATTAATGGCAACGAATCTCCATCTCTATGTCTTTGATATCTATCATACCATTTTTTCATCTGTTCTTTCCATTCAGGTTCTGTTCCATCTACTACAAGAAATCCACTTGCTACTCCTTTATAATAGTTTTTTATTATTGGTGCAAAACTCTCTTGTCCTGCTGTATCCCAAAAATGATATTTTATTCTTTGTCCTCCTATCTCCCTTTCCACCGATACAAATTCTACTCCTATTGTTGTATCTGTAAAATCCCGGAAATTATCATCTGCTATTCTCCTAACCAAACTTGTTTTACCAGAATTTTGCTCTCCGGTTACTATCACTTTAAATAGATATTTATAACTCATAATATTATATAAAATATAAAATATAATATTATTTACATTTATTTTTATATCTATTTAATTTATATGACAAAAACAAAAAGTAAAACCAAAAAACTTGTTAGTCTCTTTTTAAAAAAAAATAAAAAAAATAAAAAAACTAGAAAAGCTAGAAAAGCTAGAAAAGCCCATAAATCAAATGAATTTACTGGTAAAACTATTTATAAGAAAAATGATTTCAATAAAAACCCTTTCCCTAATATTCCTCTATTAAAATATAAAACCGTCTTAATGGCTGACAATATGGTTTATGTTTCTTCTGTTAAAAATAAAATCACGAAAAAATTCCTTATGGAAGAATACCGAAAAAGATTAAAAATTCTTCTTAAAAAACATCCCAAATTCAAACGTAAAGTTAAAAATGTTGATAAGCTCCCTCCTACTAAATTGGAAAAAACTTATTTTGAGTTTATTAATATTGAAAAATAATTTAGTCATTCACACCTGATTCTTCATTTATCATTTGATCCACAAATTCTCCTACTTGTTCGTTTATTCTTTCTATATGTTTCATTAAAGCATCGTTATTATCTGATATTTGGTTCTTTAATTTACTCGTATTTTGTAGTAATATTTTCTTAAAATTACGTATTTGTTTTGCTCTTCCCTTTACATTTTCTACATTCATTTTTGTATTCATTAATTGATATAAAAAATCTACTCCTCCTACTATACTCCTAGGACATTCCGATACATTGCATAAATATAAGGCCGGCTTTTTCCCATACATTTGTACTTGCCAATCTGATTTTCCACTTACACCCGCATTTAAACTCAAAAATAATCCACCGTCTATTTCTTTCAATTTCCCCATTTCTTTCTCAAATTTTTTTACACCTACTTTCTGGACGTTTTTCTTATCTGTTTTCACTTCAACTAAATATTTCTTCCCGTTATATGTCATTAACATATCTCCTTTCCCTCCTTGTTGTGCTGTATCTTCTATTTCAGCCGTTGGAAAATATTTTGTAAGCCATTCACCTACTAATTCTTCTCCCTCTGAACCTTTATTTGCTGCTATTTTCTTACTTGCTGTATTTTTATATAATTTCTCTCTTATATCTTCTAACTCCTTATTCTTCTCTTTCCTCAAATCCTCCATCTCTACCTTATGTTTTTCCCTTGATTCATCTAATTTACTATTTATTTCTTCATAAAATGCCTTGTTTTTTAAAGATAACTCATTTTTTAACTGTTTCGTCTCCTCCTCCATCACTTCTATTTTATTTTTATACAGATTTTCTGTTTGTATTTTACAAGTTTTTCTTGTCTGCTCTAATTTAGTCTCTTGTTCTTGTATATTTTTTTCTATTGCCTCTTCTAATACCACTTTATCTTCCTTCAATTTCTTATTTTTTTCTCGTATTCGCTTTATCTGATCGTTAGATATCTTCTTTTGTTCTCGTAATTCACGTTGATAATCATTATTCTCCCAACTTTTCTCTATATCTATCTTACTTTCTATAAATTGTTGTGCCAATAGTATATGTTTCCATTGTTCTTCTTTTGGTTTTTGTAAAAATTTTACAAATTCTTCACTTGATGGATGGTTATCTATTGGTATATATATTGCTTTCATTTTCAATTCACCGCCTTTATTATCATCTCCTGGTATATTTATTATACTTGAATCAACCTGCATTATTTTAATATTTAATTAATCTTTTAAATAGTTTAAATATATTTATTAATCATATATATATGGACGGATTAGCTACTCACAAGGAAAGGCAAGATATGATTGTCGAGCCCCTACATGTTATGGTACATCTAGCACTGTTAAATTATTGCCCCGTTGGCACTAAAATAAGTATTTCTAATAATACTCTCCATCTCCAGAAACCCTCATACGTTCAAGGAGCTCTGCGTTGGTGGAGTAATGATAGTAAAGATGATTTATATTATCTTTTTCATGCCATTCGTAGATTTTACTTATGGTATAAAAATACTAAAGACCTCAAATATAACTACATTCTTGAAACCGCCATCAAAGGGATTGCTAAATTAATAAATACCTATCAAAGTTGTAATAATACCTCTATTACTCACACTCTCTCTTTATACAAAAATATACTTGAAATGGAACAACCAGACCTATTCAAAGAAACTTCTGACACCATCGTCACTATGGACAATGTTTTCCAAAATGTAACTTCGTTATATAGCAAACATCAAATTTTTGTTATTTTTAATACTCTTAAAATTCTTGAAGAAGAACAAAATACCGAATATATCGACCAATATTTAACTGCTTTAGAAACTTTTTTTATCCCTCTTAATATGGAAATTCGTTCTTGGATACATAATAATTTGAGTTGTTAAAGCTGATCTTTATCTTCCTTAGTAATAGTATTATGATAATAATGACCACCATGAGACCAAGGCACTACTATCCAAGCTTTGTCTATCTCTGTTTGCGTATTATTTAATATTCCACCTAATAATACTGGCAATATTAACGTCAAATATACACATAAATTCTTCTTTCTCATTTTATATATTACCAATTTAATTTTTATTTATTCTTAACTTAATATATATGCCTGTTAATCTTCCAATTTTGAGTACAAGTGAAAGTATTGTTAATAAAATAAACGGTTCGGCTCAAGAAATCGTTACTAAAGTCACAAATAGTGACCTTATAAGCACCGCTGGTAAAGGTGTTGATGGTATTTTAAAAGATTTAGGAGACCTTGTTGGTGTCGTTCCCTTGGCTGGCGACAAGGTAGGATATGTCTTTAAAAAAGGCGGTGAAGCTGTAAAGGTAGTTGCTGTCACTGGTAATAATGTTGTTATTGGTAGTGGTAAACTTGTAAATGGTGTTTTATCCGGTGTCACTGATTTAGTTGTATTAACACTAAGCACTGCTAAAGGACTTATAAACAAACTTACATCTATGATTGGTATGCCTCTTAAACTTGGTGGTAGAAGAAGAAAAAGAAGAAGAAAAAGTAAAAGAAGAAAATCCAGAAAATCTAAGAAACGAAGAAAACGCAAAACCAAAAGAAGACGCAGACGTTAAATTAGAAAAAGACGTCACTATTTTTTTAAAATAATTTATTAAGTTCTCTAATAAATTCTTGTTTTCCTATTGATTTTGGTCCTACTGTATTATCATGATTCCAACTAATCTTTTCATAATATTCTTCTTTAAATTTCGTTCTTTCTTTATAGCTTTTTGATTCATCAAATGTGATATAATAATGACTTTGATCTGATAGATTACCCCAATTAACTGTATCTTGCATCATATCTATCATTTTCCCCGCATATACTCCTACTCTTCTTAATGCCATTGTCGCATCCTTCTTATCTTTTACAAATTTAAACCCCTTTGGCTCTAATTTTGGTGATACTTCTCTAGCTGTATCCCTCTTTTCCCATACCTGAAATACACAAGGAACATTATAGTCTTCTCCTTCTACTGTAAAAGCATCAATTTCTATATCTATTTGTGATGATAAATGGAAATTCAATGGTATACACCTCTGCATACTCTCTTTTTTAAAGCTTTTTGGTAGTATAAAACTGAATGTTTTCGTATTATCAGCTTGACATATCTTCTTAATAAACTTCTTAGCTAATGATGACTGCCTCCCAAACGGTGGATTACCTATATAATGACAAGGTATTTGAAAACATTGGTTCAAATCTAGTTTCAAAAAGTCTTGTTCTCTTACCTGTACGTGCGCCGGTGCTATATCATATGATATACTACTCCATTCGTGTATTAAATTAGTAAATGATCCACTTCCAGCACTTGGTTCTATCACTAGATTATTCTCTTTTCCCACCTTCAATTTCTTCCATTCTTCTACACATTTCTTTGCTACTTCTGGTTTTGTATAGAATTTATCTGATAAATCTCTGTTTAATCCTGTTTTCTTCATTATTATTTTAATATAATAAATTATGTTTAAATATATTCAATTTATATCATTGAGACTGACAAGAGCATAAATTTGACTTGTAATGAACTGTATTACCATATTATCGTTTCACGGCGAAAAATTTTGAAATTTTATGACTGACCTTACTGACTTTTTATTTCATTTTTCAAGTTATTACCATATTATCATCTCATACTCTTAAATTTTGAAAACCCCTGACTGACGAGAGCGTGTTTTTGACCTATAAAATTCCTTCTTACTGATTATCGTAATAAAACCGAAAATTTCCAAAATTTTCATTTTTCAAAAATTACCGCTGCATATTTTCACTTTCGAAAAATAGCTAGTTAATATTATTACCTTTTTTCATCTTAAAATTTATTTTTCTCAAAAACGGACACCTTAATGCTGTTATTTTTCAATAATCATAAAATATGCTATTACCATAAAGCATCTAAATACCCTATTTATAATATCTGTAAATATGGTCAAAAAGTGCAATTTGTAAAGAAGAGGTTTGATGAACAAAACAAAAAGTGACAAATTTGGCCATTTTAAATTTGTCACTTTTGTACATTGCACTAAAAGTTTCGAAGCCGAAATTGCACGTTTTTATATATTGCTGCATTATCTAGCCAGTTTTCCAGAAATTACAATTTTTTACTGAGACCATAAAAAAATCCACCAAAAATATACATTAAAAACAAAAAGATTTAGAGATAAAATGTTTCCAAAATATATAATATGAGTTCCAAACATTTCCAAAAACGAGCAAAAAAGGTAAAAAAAACAAAAGAGTATTTTTGTGAAATTTGTTATTATATGACGTCTCGTTCCAATAATTATAAAAGACACATTGAGAGCAAAGTTCATAAACTAAAAGTGGATTTACACAAAACTATAAGCGAGCAAAAAACCAGTTTTGCATGTGAATTTTGTAATAAAGGATATAAGACGCGTTCTGGTCTCTGGAAGCACGAGCAAAAATGTTCTTATGCTGTGGCTGCTCGCTCAATTCCAATCATTTCCAAAGACGAGCAAAACTCTGAAGATGATGAAAAAGAATCAAAAAAAGATGAGATGTTGATGGAATGTATGAAAATGATGAAAACTCAACAAGAAATTACACAACAACTAATGGAAAGTGGTGCCTTAGGTGGCAGTCATAATACCTCAAATAGTCATAATAATAGCAATAATACTAACAATATATCAATCAATGTATTCTTGAACGACCATTGTAAAGATGCGAAATCAATCCAAGATTTTGTAGATAATATCAAATTTAAATTGACAGACTTCTTTGACGGTCAATTGCCAATTAAAGATTCAGTATCAAATGTAGTAGTTAAGCAATTGAATGATATGCCAACAACAGAAAGACCAATACACTGTATGGATAATAGACGAGGTAATTTTATGGTGAAAGATAAGGATGAAGGATGGGTACAGGATAAAGGTGATATGCTGGCAAATAATATAAAACGCGTTCAGCAAAAGGCATTATTACAATCGTATGATACATTTGATGCTGAATATGTGCCGCCACATCCGGGTAGAATACAAGATAAAAAGGATGCTATAGTGAATCCAATAAGAAATGGATTACAAAAAGATACAAGTAAGATAATAAAAGAGGTTGCTTCAGTAACAAATATAAAAGATGCAATGAAATCACTTCAAGATAAAAAATAGTAATTATATATATGGGGTTATCAGTATCAAAAATGTGTGCGAAATCAACAAAAAAGATAAAAAAAATAAAGAGGAGACTTTCAAGGGATAAGAAGGCGGAGATTATATATAAGCAAATATCAGGGAATGATCCAGATGACGTATATAAAGACCGCTACAGTGATGAAGAGGAGACATATACGATAGAAATATAAATATATGAATTAACAATTGATATATTTAATTAAACTTCTTCTTGAATAATAACAGGTTCTTCGATATTACTAGTAGTGATGATGTGATTTTCATCATCAGGAATATTAATTTCCTCACCGTCGTGAACGGTGGTTTCTACGAGTTTAGTAATAACAAGATATGGGTCGCAATTGGATGAAGGTCTTCTATCTTCAAAATATCCAGACTTTTCAAAGAATGTTTTAGTAGGAATACGGACGGAAGCTCCACGGTCAGCTACACCATATGTAAATTCTTCCCAAGAAGCGGTTTCGTGTTCTCCAGTAAGACGCATTTTATTATCGGTGCCATAATTTTTAATATGATTTTCATGAGCTTTTTCAAGTTTAGCGATATAAGACTTGATAGTATCAAGTCCGTTTTCAGCTCTAGTAGATGATGTTGAATAATTGGTATGACAACCAGAGCCGTTCCAATCGCCATCCATAGGTTTAGGATGATAATTGACATCATATCCATAAATTTCAGAGGTTCTATTTAGAATATATCTAAAAAGAAGGAGTGAATCGGCGGCGTCAACACCTTGACCGAAAATCTGGAATTCACATTGTCCTGGAGCAACTTCCCAATTATAACCGGTACAAGCAATATTTTCACAAACCATAATATTATTTAGAACGTGTTCGGCGACTTCTCTACATTTAATATTATCAGAACCGACGCCACAGTAAAAATTACCTTGTTCTTTACCATTATTAGAAACCCATTCTTTGCCATCAAGGGTTTTCATACCAACAGGAGCTTGCCAATCGTTATCTTTATCACGTTTAGTGAAAAAGAATTCTTGCTCTATACCGAACCAAGGGTCTTCTTTAATAGATTTATCATGGCTGAATGTAGCTTGAGCTTGTCTTCTAGTATTATCTTTATGAGGGACATAAACAACCGCATTATGTTTTTTAGATTTTTCTTTATCAACAATCCAAGTATCACATAGAACAAGGAAAGCATCAAATTGACCTTGAAGTCTAAAAGGGTCTCTAGTTACTTTAACGGGTCTAACAAATACTTCAGATGATTTACCAGAGGCTTGTTTAGTGGAAGAACCATCGTAATTCCATAGAGGGAAACCAGAATCAATATCGTGGTTAATTAAAACCTTGGTTTTAGATCTAAAATTATTATCGGCATCGAGCCATACATATTCACAGACAACATTTGTCATTATAATTATATTTCTAAAATACATTTAAATCTATTTTATTATAATAAATATAATTATATGTGTGGAATAATTGGGATTTATAATAAAAAAAACGGAGAAGTGTCAGATTTAATAAGCTGTTTAAAGAAACTACAACACAGGGGTAGTGATGGTTTTGGATTGATAAAATATAGTAATAGAACGTATAGAGAATACAGGTCAGATGGGGCGGTAGAAATGTCGACTGTAAATCAAAAGCACGATTTTAAAGCAGGAATAGGTCATACAAGATATAAAACATCTGGTAGTGAAACAATAGAAGGAAGATTGAATGAATTACAGCCATTAAAAGATAAGATAGAAGGAGGGCATATATACATAGCTCATAATGGAAATATACCGAAAGTGAATGGTCATGACACGAGTTATTTACTGAATTATATAACAAATAAGAAGGGTTATTGCTTGGAAGATATATTAATAGATATAATGAATATGATACCAGGGTCGTATAGTTTGATAATACTTAATAGAGGAACATTATATGCGATGAGAGATAGATATGGGGTGAGACCATTGTGTATGGGTGAGAATGAAAAAGGGATATATTTAAGTTCTGAGAGTGTAGGATTACCAGAAAACAGTTATAAGAGAGATATAAAAGCGGGTGAAATAATAAAGATAAATTCGGCGGGAATACAGAATATCTATAATCATATAAATACGTATAATGGGCTATGTTTATTTGAAATAATTTATTTTTTGAATGAGGAAAGTTGGTGCGATGGAATAAATATAAAAAGAACGAGAGAATATTTGGGGGAGAAATTGGCAGAGAAAGAGAATTATAAGTTTAATGAAGAAGAAAACGTAGTAATAGGAATACCAAATTCAGGTATAACATCCGGGAAGGGGTATGCTAAGAAATTAGGATTGCCATATATGCAGTATATATCAAAAAATAAAGATGCGGGGAGGACGTTTATATTGATGGATAATGAAACAAGGGTGAAGGCGTGTAAGAAAAAATTTGGATATAATATAGATGGATTAAGGGGGAAGAAGGTGATATTAGTGGATGATTCAATAGTAAGGGGGAATGTGATGAAAAGCTTGGTAGATAATTTGAAAGATTGTGGAGTATTAGAAATACACGTGAGAATACCATCACCACCAGTGATAGATATATGTGAATTAGGAATAGCAATACATAAGAAAGAAGAGTTGATAATGAATAATAAAACAGTAGAAGAAGTTAAAAAAGAGTTGGAAGTAGATAGTTTAAAGTATTTATATATAAATGAAATGGGAGGAATAATACCATCGGATAGTTATAGTCAGTGTTTTACGGGTGAAATATCTGATGAATTTAAGAACTGGAAGCCATAGGGCGAATATTATTAGTACTTTCAGCCCAAAAACGGAATTTTAGTCTATGATTATGGATATTAGAATTATGCATCATAATAGCACAAGGGGGAATATCATTAGTAAGTCCTCTAGGTTCCTGATCTTGTTCTCATATTGTATTGAATTAAAAAATTGTTAAATATTTAATTCAATTTTTAATGTATATGGTGGATTTTGAAGACTACGACTTTAAATATTGTATATGGCTTTTATGTGAAGAAGACGAAGATTGGTCTAAAAGGACGAATGGATTTAAAGCTCATATGTCAATATGTAGTCATTTGAGTATGACGGAGGCATTGGATATGTATAGTATTTTAGCAAAAGATACATCCATGATAGTAGAATCAGAACCGGGACCAATAATAGAATATAATAAGGGATTTAATGCATTATATTATAACGTTAAATATTCTGTAAAAAATGATAAACCAAGGCCTTGGTGGTGGCCTAAGAATGCACATGTATCATTAAAGTATAAATATAACGAAGCATTTGGAGAAGAAGAGACAAATAGTTTAAGAATAATAGATAATGAATGTAAAATGAAGGGGGTAGTAATAATGAAATGTACGGGGATGCATAAAGATTGGAAGTGGATTATGTAGATTCAAGATTGGTAACACGAGTAGATAAATCCTCAAGAAGGAATAAAATAGCATTTAAAGTATTATCGTGAACGGGTGTATTTTGGCTAGGAGAAATAATAGTACGTGGTTTGCTGTTATGGGAAGAGTCAGGCACTCCAGGGTGATTTTTATTAGTGATAAAGTGATAAGTAATTTGGTTGCCATTACGATTATCACGATAATGTTTAACCCAAATAGAACCGCCTTGTTCGAGAGTATTGGAGAAAGCAGGGGGGTCGTGAACAGCAGCTAGAATTTCATTAGGATAGCTAGAAACATAATTTAAATCAAATTCATCATAAGAAGCATATTTTCTATTCCAAGCCTCACGTTCAATATTATAATGATTATCTTGAACTTTTTTCCAAAAACCGAATTTTCTTTTGAAAACTTCGTGTCGTATATTTTGGAAATGGATACCGGGTAAATCATCATTAGCCAAAGCACAGGCGATTTTTTCTTGTTCTTGCTTATGTCTGATAGTTTCTAATTGTTCGATTTGGTCTCTTAATTCTTCAATTTTGTTTTGGATATTATCCATATAAAAGGTAATATCGAAATATATTTAAATACATTTCTTTCATGTTGGATGTGAATTACATAAATTGAACTAAAATTTTAGTCTTGTATATTATTAACTGAAAGTAGTATGTCAAGTTTATTAAAAACGAGCGAAAAAACAGTTAAAAATATGATGGAAAGTGAGCGAATGTCCTTAACCTGTGCCCCTGGTGGTGAGAATAATAGGGGTATGGAGATAATAGGGAGAATGCCGATTAAGGGGGAGGGGTTTACTGCAAGCGATCTTGAAGGATTGGAACCTTATTTTGTGGGGTTGATGCCGTCGAAAATGGATGCGGAAAAGAAATTGTGTTTTCCGCAAGTGGCCCTATTGGACCTTAATGTGTTGAGTATGGACGACAAAGTGGATGAGTTGGAGGATGAAGACCAAGCAAGAGTGTTGATTTTAAGGAATTGGGCGAAGGGAGCCGACAAGGAGATATATAAGGAAATAGGTTCGGTAAGGTGGGATGCGGAGTATCTTGACCCGAACAAGTATAGGACGGAGATAGTTGATGGCAAGGAGATTAGGGTGAGAGGGAAGCGAATGAATAAGCGAGCAAGGACGAACCTATGCTTTGTGCCCGATAGAGAGCAGGAGCCAGCGGTATTTGAAGGTAAAGGGACGATATATGACCTTAAAAAGATGAAGGCGATGAATGAATGTGTGGAAAGATTGCGGGAAGAAATTGCCACGGGGTTGATAGAGATAGGGAGTAAAACCAAGGTAATAATAAATGTAGTTGAAGGAAACAGGTATTATGACCTTAAAAAGACGGGAATAGGGTTCCACGGCGACACCGAAAGGGTAGTTGTTATATGTCTTAGTATAGGTGGGTTCAACTATCCTATGAGATGGCAGTGGTTTAAGGATGGAATGCCTGTAGGAAAACCGATTGACATCCACCTTGATAGCGGAGATGTGTATATAATGAGTGAGAAGGCCGTAGGAGCAGATTGGAAGTTGAAAAGCAAGTATACATTAAGGCATGCGGCAGGAGCTGAAAAGTATAGGAGTTTAAGTAAGTGGGAAAAGCGCCGACCTGGCTATGAAGCGAGAATTAAGGAAAGGGATGAGAAAGCAGCAGCAAAAGCCAAGGCAAAGGCAGAACGAGCTAGTATTAAGACAGCATTTAAAAAAGCAAAAACTAAGAAAAAAGAACTAAAAAAAGAGACCTTAAATGATGAAGAGAAGGAATTGGCGAAAGCCCTATTAGAAATGTAAGTATAATATAATATAGGAGGGAAGAATAGTGAGTATTGGCTCATATTTTTTATTTCAATATAATATTTAAATAAATTGAATTAAAACAAAGAATTTTAATTCAATTAACACAAATATGCAATTCATACCAGTAGCCCAAGCAACACCAATAACGAGCGACCGCGTAGATCTACCTATCGCTACAGTAGAAGAAAGTAGCGATATGAGATTATCACTTGATTTAAGAGAAGATACAAGTATTCCAGGAGACTTGATAAAAATAACCTTGGATAGAAAAGAAGAAGTCGAAATAACCAAGCTAAGAATATTCAAGCATTGGATAGGTTCAAAGGGTATGACAAAAGATAAAGTAGATGATTTGCTTATGATGTTATTCTACTTAGACAGCGTAACCATACAATCAAGTATAAATGAATATAATTACGACTATAAGTTTTGGAAGCATTATGTGCCAGATGATTTTGGTAAACCGAAATATATGCTTTTAAATGGAATGGAGTGTAGGTCTGTAGCTGTAGCGGAGAATTTAGTTGAAATGAGCGATCCAAATGATCCGGAAGCCACATATATAGATTATTATTCTCAAATAATGAAACAGCTATATGGTTCAGGTTGGAGAAATAAAGAAAGTATGATAGTAGAAGCAGGTCTAATAAAAGGCCAAAAAGAAGGTTCCGTTCATCCATATTGTATCTTGATTGATAAGAAAATATTAAAGAGAATATTTCAAGCAGTGAGCCAAGGTATAAAAGTGATAGTATCTGACCTAGAAACGATAAAGAATAGAAAGAAAGAGAGAGGCGGATGGTGGGAAAACACCAGTATATGCTATAGCGATACACCTTGTGATTACAAGTGTTCTCCTCAATTCGCACGATATGGAATAGAATTTAAGAAAGATGAAAATTACTCAACCGTGTCTTCATTTGTAGAACCATATATAACATTTCAAATTGATTGGAATAATCTTGAAGTAATGAATAATTATAAAACATGCGTATTGATATAAATTGAATTAAGTAAAAAACATTTTTTTATGATTAACAAGATGAATAATGAAAGAAAACAAGCAGCGAAAAATTTCCTTAGAATGTTACTGGAACAAGACATTCCATTGAGAGTAGGTCAAGAAAAAGATAGAATAGTATTATGTCTAGGATTAGTTATTATGTTGGATGAAAATGAAGAAACAATGGAATTAACACTTAAATTAAAAGATAAATTTTCATATCAAGAAATACTTGAAGGCTTGAACGCAGAATTTAGTCCATATGTAATGGGAATATTATCTAATTTTGATCCTAGTATCCTTGGAAGAACTAGAACAGATAGTCCAACAGGTGTCCAAGATATTAATGTATAACAATTATAAATTGATTATTATTAATTATAAAATCTTTTTTTAATTTAAAAGAAAATGTCTCAAGAAAAAAAACAATGTCCGGTCTGTTATGAAGACCTAACGATAGAAAATGCGGTGAATTTACCTTGTAATCATAGTCAATGTAGTAAATGTTTTTGGAAATGGACGAACGATCAAGGAAAACAATCCTGTTGTATGTGTAGAAGTGAGTATTTGACACATAAAAATCATCAATTAAACGCGAATGTTGAAGAAGCAAATAATGCTCTGGAGTGGGCGAGAAGGAGTTTGGCAGAATGCATGCGTCGTGAAGAACAAATAAGGTTAAAAGTAGAAGATTTATACGATGAAGAAGTTCATAAACAAGAATTAATAGAAAATTTACAGCATATATATAATCATGAAAAGGCAAAACTAGATAAACTAGAGATTATATATTATCACAGAATAAAGGAATGTTGTGAATTGGGGTGTTCTCTACCAAGCGAGGGACATAAAATGACTGATGATATGTTGTCGTTATTTTATGAAAGACGACATAAAAAAAGATTAGATATAGCCCAAAAAAAGAGAGATGGAAGATATAAAAAGGTATTGGCAGAATTAAATGATTATATTGAATGGGAAAGAAGAACAAAAATATCTCTAAAAGCGAATTGTATTCATTTTGTGCATGAAATCTTAGAAATAAAAAGGGGCACTACGGGGTGGGACAGAGGTTCGGCTTGGATATTTGAGGAAGATGAAACGAATTATGGATTTTATGTGACACAAGCTCAAACAACGATGAAACCAGTATATGCTGATATAAGAGTAGATAAATCATCTCTTGCTAAGGAGTGGTTGAGCGGGGACGTGCGTTGGGTATGGTCGGCAGGGAATTATGAAAGGAAAATAGTAAATTGGTTAAAACCGGATGATTATGCTGATCCGAATTGGAACAAAAACGAATTATTATATTTTAGAAGATGGCATAGGAGACTTATGAAAGCATTGCGCTTAACACGAGATATAAAGACGGAGAAAGGTCATAGAGAAAGAAATATAGATGTAGAAGAGAATAGAATAACAAAAATGGTAAAATCTAGTAACTGGAAAAAGATAAAGGTGGTTGATTTGGGAGAATTTGGTATGAGTATGTTTGATGAACCACCAGCATTTGCGGGCGATGAAACAAGGCTCAGCTTGTGTATGTGGACTGAATATGACGGTCCTAATCACGGAATTCATCGTCCAGTATTAGAAGAAGGTGAGATAGATGAAATAGGAGGGTTTGCAAGTGATACAACGGAATCAACTTCAGGAACAGATACAGGGTCAGATACAGGGTCAGGATACAGTTCAATGCCAGAATTAATAGATGAAAATGGCAACATAGTTGAAGATGAATTAGAATATACAAGAACTGAAAATGTAGAAGAGAGTATGCGTTTATGGAGGGAACTCACTAGTGGTAATGTTTCAGACGAAGATGTAGAACGTCATGTTCACCGCCTTGCAGATCTAGCAGAAACATTCATTCTACAAGAATAAATAAATATAAAACTTATTTTTTAATTATTAATTTTAAGCCATCTTTGAATACATTGGTTTTAACAATATCTTGGGTTTCACGTCGTTTGATAGGAGTGTCATCAATAGGAATATAATCTAAAGGGCTAAGTTGAGTAGGAAATCCATAAACGAGGTTAGTATAATGTGAGAAATCTTCACCGTGACCGTTGGCATCAGTGAAAGCTTGAGCGTGTGTAGGGTGTCCTCTTTTATGTTTAGGCCATTCCGTTTCTTCTGATTTGGGATTAAATCTAGGGAAACTACTAGGCTTGGCTAATTTAGCGTGATAATCAGGGTCATAGTTTAAATCTTGTCGGTATATACCGAATACAGTATGAATAAGTTCGTGTTCTAATAATAACATGACAGTTAATATATTTTGTATTTCTATTTCTCGTGGTTTTAAATAGTCGGGTAAAGTACTAGTGAAATTATCTAAATCAAGTCCAAATATCAATTTTTCATCAGATTTTTGCCATTTGGCTTTTCCATTGGTTTGTCCTATCCATCCGCCACCAAAAACCATAGGTTGTTCTTTCTTTAAAGGCATATACATATTACCGTGTTGTCTAGTGATGATACGTCTTGCTAGGAATATTTCGGCGATCCATTCAGCTCTAACGTCATTTTCAGGGACATCAGCAGCAGCAGAAGCGGGTAAAATTTCTTCAGCATTAGCAAGTTGGGTATAAAAATAAACTTTTTGAGCTCCATTTTCAAAGAATATTTTTTTAGGAGTGCCATTATATTCAAATAAAAATATATCAGAATTGATAATTTCTTTTACAATAGCCCAAACTATATTAAAAGGTTTACCAGTTTTAGTTATAGTCGAATCTACCTTGCCATCAAGATAGTCTCCAATCCATTTACTTGAAAAAAAGTAGCTGAATAACTGTTCGTCATGATTAGGAGCTTCTTTAAGATTCATGTTTTCACCAAAAACATCAATTAAAGCACTATCCATTTGAGTAAGTATATTAGAAAGGCTTTGAATTCTAGCTTTTGTAATTCGTTGTAGCCATATTTGAGGGTCTTCTTCATATAACCAAATGATGTGTTGGTCTATCATATCGGGTTCTTGAGTAGTTACAGTTGCTAAACTAGACATAATATATATATATTGTGTATATATTATATCATAAATAATGTATAAAAACTTAAAAAAAGGCACGGAAACTTAAAAAAAGGCACGAAAAACTTAAAAAAAGGCACTAATTACATTTTTCATTATAAATATTTTCAAGAGATAAGAAAGGAGGGGTGAAAGTAGCAGCAAATTTACGATTGATAATAGTAGTAGTATAATTGAGGAAAGCATTATTAGGCTTATCAATAAATATCTGTGCTTTAAATTTATGTGGTTGGTCCCATAAGGAAGGGAATAGCTTTTTAGTAAACTGATAATATGCAGTGATAGAGTGTTGTTCCATTGGTTTCAAGATGATAGTTTTAGAATTGAAAACAGAACCTCTGACAATAACACGGAAAGAGCATTGAATAATAGAAGCAGCGTCGCCAATAATATAAGTATTATAAAAATAATTTAATTTATTAGAATTATTTTGAGGTTTATATGTGATAGAACTGCCAATAATATCAATCCAAGTATTATGAGGTATTTCTTGTTTATCGGTTACTTTTTGAATATCATAAGTACCGGAATTAACTTTAATATTATTCAAGTTACAATTAGTTTTTATGATTTCCATTATATATATAATATATTTGTGTTTAAGTAGATTGGGGAGAGAAAAACACGTGATTTTTATTGATTATAAAGTAAAGGAGTATTTTCACCAGGATTAGGACGGTTGATAATACAATAAATCATAGCCCAAACCCAACCGACAGCAAAAGTAAGGGAGAAAGCGATAAGAAAGCCTACAGACATCATTTAAAATTAATAAGAAAATAACTTTTAAATTATAGTTGAAAATAACTTGTTTCTTTTTCTTTTTTTGTTTCATCAGTTTTGAATTCTTTGTCCTTTAATAATATATGAATAGTTGGAATAGCTGCCAATTCGGAGAATATTCCTGAAAACACAGCAATATCTATTTGAAGTATAGACAATTGGATAGTTATAGCATAACTAATAGCATTTAATGTAAACATAATATTAGCCAAAACTTGTAATTCCATTCTTGTAAAATCCTCGATTATTTTTTGATTAGGATTATAAATATTAAATGTTAAAATAGGCATACCCAATTCATTGATAAATACCTTGCATATACGAAATATCATGGTATAAACTAATAAAAAGGCATATCTAGTCCAAGTATTTATTTTAATAGATATAACGATTAAATCATCATTGGGACCGAAGCGATAATAGGTGCTTTCCTTGTTAGCCAATAATACAGTAGGTATAATAACTGCTATTAGGACTAATAATTGACCTACGATGCAGATTTTAAGTCGTTGCTTTGGGGTTAGTTTTGTCATTTTGATTGATTAAAAAAAGAATGTTAAAATGTAATCAATTAATGAATTGTTCTATGATTTGAGAAGAGCGAATATTATAAGCACTATTTGTAGATAGGAAAGCGACGTCGGTCCATATTATGGTCTTAAATTTTTGAATATTAATCTCAATATCTTTATGAAATACAATACCATAACCTTTTCTTCTAGGAAGTTCATCTAAAGTATTATAAAAAGTCATATTTTTCCCACCATAACAAGTAGAAGGTAAATAAATATGGCATTTATTAAACATTTTCTTATTTCTAGTAGAGGAAGGAGTGCCGCCATCAGATAGAGAATATACCTTGAGAATAGAATCATCGTTTTTTTTGATGTCATAATCAGTATTATGATGATGTTTGGACCATACTTGGAAAATACATTCGACGGAAACATCATTGCCAGCAGGCCAATGGAAAGTAGATTTAATTTTTTCACTATAAACAAGATTGAAACCGATGACACGTTTGCGGGGAACACCTTTACCATCACTTTCAAATAATTGTGGAAGAATAAAGCAAACGTAATCGGCGAATTGAGAATGATTAATAAACTTGAGTGCGAGTTGTCCTCGTAATCCAAAAGGAGGATTACCAATGACAATATATTTTTTATTGGGGTCGGCAAGGGTCCAATCGAGATAATCTTGTTTGACGACGAGTTGATTGCGGGGTTCAATATCAAGTCCGACTCTTCTATCTTTGGGAAGATTATCAAAGAAGGAACCGGAACCGGCGGAGGGTTCAAGATAAGTATACTTGGATTCGTCATCGTGATAAGAATTGATGATAGATTTAGCTTTGGTAATACAATATTTGGCGGTGTCAGTATGAGTAAAGAATTGATCTTTTTGTCTATGAGTAAATATAGAATAGTCGATATTAATATTAGCGAGTTTAAGTAATTCGAAACAGTAATGATACGGGACGCGTTTGAGTTGTTGCCACCGAATGACAGTGCCTTTTGCGACATTCAAGAAAGTGGCGATATCTTTAACAGTTTTATTTACAAGAATATGTTGTAATATTGAAAGTAGGTCATAGTTATTATCTTCTTTGATGAAATTCATAATATGATATAATGGAACAACAATTTATTTAAATCAATTTATTATTAGTAACAATAAAAAATACGATGTTTTTCTCTCCCAATCAATTTAAATTTTAAAAATATATATTAAAATAAAAAATATACATTTTTCTTTTTCATTTCTTTTCCTTGTACGTTTATTATATTTATTTACGCCGGTGTTTCTTGCGCCTTGTTTTTCTTTTTGATGTGCGTCTTTTTTTCCCGGCGCCTTGTTTTCCTTTTCTCGTAAAACTCGTAAATCTTGAACGCATCTTATCGACGGTTCCTGCAGCAAGGTTTTTATATTTCTTTACCATAGCTTCTAAATTTTTTACTACAGTTTCTAATTTGGCGAGTCTTTTTTCTAATTGTCCTATTACAGAGTGTTGTCTCTGATAATCCGCGACGAACTTTGCTTGTTCCTCGAATGACATATCCCCGTAGCTTTTGGTATTTTGCATTGGTCTATAATATATAATAATATTATTTTTTGTTAAATTATAATACATAAAAAAGCGAGGGTTTTTCTCTCCCATAATAAGACATATTACTTAAAAACAAAAAAATAATTAAAATATAATGATGAGAATTGGTTTTAATGATTACAAAGAAATAAAAGAATATTATGACAATGACTTGAATGTGGATAAAAAGTTAGTAAAGACATCGAATGATGAACCAACGCCGATAACTTGTGTAGAGGAGATGGTAGATAGAATACCAGAAGAATTCTGGAAAAGGGAGGGATTGAAAATATTAGATCCTTGTTGTGGATGTGGTAATTTTCCATTTGTAATATATCATAAATTAATAAAATATCACAGCAGAGAAACAATATTGAAAGATATATTACACTTTAATGATTTGAATATGGATAGGATAGAAGTATTGAAGAATATATTTGATTACGAGGGATTGAATGTATATACTGAAGATTTCTTGAATTTTACGACAGATATAAGATTTGATTTGATAGTAGCAAATCCACCGTATGCGAAGTTGGACGTGAATGGAAAAAGAACAGCGAAGAATCATAATTTGATAGGTTTGTTTATAAGCAAGTCGCTGGACTTGTTATTGGATAGGGGGTTGTTATTATATATAACACCGGATAATTGGATGTCATACGCGGATAGGAATACTTTGATAATAAGATTAACAAAACTACAGATAGTTCATATAAATATTCATATGGCAAAGAAATATTTTCCAAAGGTAGGGTCGTCGTTTGTGTGGTATTTGATAGAGAATACGGAATCATATAAAGATATAACAGTAGAAGGGAAGTGGAAAGGAGAAATATATAAAAGCAGTGTAAAAAGCGAAGAACGAAGATACATACCATTGTATTATAATAAAAGTGTGCAGAGTATATTAAGAAAGACATTAGATAATAAGAGATTAAAAAAGTTTGAAGTAGAAACAACAAGTTATTTACACAAGTATACAAAAAAGGCATATATAAGAAAAGAGAAAGATGAAGAACATATATATAAGTTGATACACACACCGAAACAAGTAGTATGGAGTTCGAAGAAACATAAATATCAAGATGGTTGGAAGGTGTTTATATCGACAACATCATATTATGGAACGTTTGTGGATAATTGTGGAATGACGCAATCGATAGCATTTATAAGGTGCAAAGATCTTGAAGAAGCGAATAAAATAAACATGGTATTAAGTCATCCCTTGTATAAGTTTGTGAACGATATATGTAGGTATGGTAACTTTAATAACATAAGAATATTGCAGAGTTTTCCTTATATCGATGATTATGACAAAGTTTATAAGAAATTTAAAATAACAAAGAAAGAACAGTACTTTATTGAATCAAAAATAACGGGTTTTTCTCTCCCCAAAACATAAAAAAACAAAAATAATAAATAAAAATAAAATAAAACATAAAAAATATTGAGAGCATTTATGCTTTAATAAAAAAGAATTTCGCGGGAGTTTTGCGTTTATTCATTTTCAACAACAAAATGAGACCATAAATAAAATCTTTTGACATTTTCTAACACCATAACAGGTAATAAAACTTAATAAAACTTAAAATGTAAAATAATACTTCCAAGCTTACTGAGAAGTTAAAAAGTTCTTAGAAGT